>SAMEA3663076__coassemble_792_pt1 | contig 89121 bp, 79 predicted proteins | sample SAMEA3663076__metabat2_low_PE_024 | metagenome-assembled genome bin SAMEA3663076 (sample SAMEA3663076) | pig gut metagenome | biome: pig gut; feature: pig-associated habitat; material: faeces | place: France | collected 2012
TGTAAAGAAAACACCAACATATATCATCTTTAGTAGTGACCACATAAAGTTAGACCTAAAATCTAATCTTATGGAGGCACCACATTGTTTGACGGTATATGTTGGTGTTTTTATTTTATATAGATTGAAAGTTGTTATTTACATAGAGTTAGTAGAATTATCTTTTACTGGTCTATGTCTTTGGGCCTGCACAGCTCATAGCTAATGACTCCAGTGTTGATATGGAGCAGGCTGGGGAAAATACTTGTTATGTCTTCCTGAAGATATTTATATTTGTATTCGTAAGGCAGCGTAATATCCAGATAGTACTGACAAGTATCTTTGCATTCTGTGCAAGAATTAATTAATTCCTCATCTGCTACATAGGATAAAAACTTATCTTTGGGAAAATAGTCATCGTAATGAATACTTACCCTAAAGATAAATGAATTAATGGGATAACGCCTTTTTCTTGAAAAATTATCCATTGATTTTTCACCTTGTCCCTATATTTATTTTCGCGAGATATAAGAAGTGTTTGAACGTGCAATCTAGCATAGAGTTATGGAATCACCTTACTTTATGTTGGTATTTTGAGAGGGTGGCTATTGCTTTTTCAGGTTTCCTTAGAATTGGATACTGAATGTTGCTTTAGTTAAACATATTATATATTAGTTTTATCAAGTTTACAAGCGCCATGCTCAGGCACTGTGGCCTTGGTATATATGTGAATAAATATGCTGCGATAAAAGTCTGTACATAGTGTAAATATGTATTTCTTATGCGCACAAATGATAAGAATTCTAATGCAGCTATGACTAAAAATTAGAAAGTTCTGTAGCAAAATACAAAAGTCCAATAAATAAACACAAAAATATTTTCAAAATTTTTTATTGTCAAATTTAAAGCTCTAATATGCGCTTTATGCAGAAATTCTGTATAAAGTCAGTAATAATGCTGGTTGAGCGCTTCAATTGATATTATGGATTGGATAAAATCCATCTATAGACGATACTATTACCATGTGATGTTGTCGATATTGGTTGACACATTTTACTCAAGGGATTCATGGACTATGCTGCAAGCTGGAGAGAATCGTAGTATCTCTGTCGCTTGATCATTGGAGGAAGAACACCATTGGCGGTACAGATCCTCCGATTGTTCCAGTAACTGATGAAGTATCTCCAGATCATAACTTTAAGTTCCTCCACCGTCAAATCCTCAGTGTTGACCCTGTCGTAGAGCAGTTCACTCTTCAGACGAGCCCACATGCTTTCGCATTTTGCATTATCATGGCAACGTCCACCAGCACTATTCATACTCTGAACGATGCCATATTTGGCTAATGTTGTGCGATAGAGTTCGCTGGTGTACTGTGTCCCGCGATCAGAATGAAGAATTGCCCCACGGATCTCCGGATATGCCATATAAGCATTCTCGACCGTGTGCTGGCAGAGGGTAGCTTTCATGTTTGTCTCCATTGCCAGACCAAGAACAGCTGAATCGAAGCAATCAAAAATGCCAGATACGTAGAGTTTACCATCTTTAGCCTTAATCTCGGTTATGTCAGTTACACACTTGGTCAGAGGTTGATCTGCTGTAAAATCCCGTTTTACGAGATCATCTGATTTACGAGCTTCTTTATCTGCCTTGGTAATACCATTTGGCTTCCGTTTAGGGCGATGGCTGAGTCCAATCTCTTCCATGACCCTATAAACGGTACGCTCACTTGGAATGTGCACGCCCTCTGGCTGCTTAAGCTGTAGTGCCTGATACATTCGGATACGACCATAGGTATCGTTGCAGGTATCTTCAGCATTGATTTCTCGCATAGCATCCGCCAAATCCTGATCTTTCACTTTCTTGCGAAGCATTGCAAGCTCTTCTGCAAGACTCATTGCGGATTCTGGAGTATGGGATCCTTCTCCAATAACCATACCTCCAGATCTGGCTACTTTCAACCAGGTATGAATATTTCCCTCCGGAACACCTAATTCTTTGGCTGCTTTAGCGCCACCAATTTCACGTGCAAGCTTCACTGCCTGAACCTTGTATTCATGATCGTACTTACGTTGACTTCGTGCCATAGTTTTGGAACCTCCTCATGGCAGGAGGTTCTTTTTATGGGCAAATTTCAAACAAAGTGAATGATTTTTTCTGCCTTTTTTGATATAATGTATGTGTGGATTGGCAATAGTGTGTATAGGTGATGATGGGCTTGACAGATGGGAAAATAATGAAACATTCAGTCAAGGATACTGTTTTTCGAGATATGTTTTCCAAGAAGAAATACCTTATCCAGCTTTATAATGCCCTGCATCCGGAGGATAAAACCATAACTCAGGCCGATTTGGAGATTGTCACTCTGCAATCCATCCTTCTGAATGGCATTTATAACGACCTTGGCTTTATGGTCAGGGGAAAGCAGCTGATGATATTGGTGGAGGCGCAGTCCACTTGGTCTGCCAATATTGTCATCCGTGCCCTGATATATCTGATGAGTACATATCAGGACTACTTTAACGCAAATCAAATTCAGCTATATGGCAGCCATAAGGTAGAAATGCCGAAGCCTGAGCTGTACGTGATTTACACTGGTGACAAGGGCAATCATCCTGATGTATTGTCCTTAAAGGATGAGTTTTTCCCTGATATGGATTGCTGTATAGAGTCCAAGGTGAAGATGATTTATCTTCAGGACAGTGATGATATTATCAATCAGTATATTGGTTTTTGCAGGGTGTGCAATGAGCAGGTAGCATTGAATGGTAGGACACTGAAAGCGGTAAAGGAGATTATCAGGATATGCCGTGATAGAAATCTTCTGAAGGAATACTTGAGTGAACGCGAAACGGAGGTTGAGGAGATTATGCTTACTTTATTTGACCAAGAACATGTTTGGAATATAGAACGGAATAACATCAGGGCAGCAGCTTTGGCAGAAGGGATGAATTTGGGCATTAGCCGTGGACGGAATGAAGGAATCGAGTTGGGCATTAGTCGTGGACGGAATGAAGGAATTGAATTGGGCATAATGCAAAATAAAACTCAAACAGTATTAAAAATGTTTAGGCGCAATATGCCTGTTGAAGACATTGCCGACATTAGTGAATTATCTGTAGAGGAAGTTAATGATATATTAAAAAAAGCTATGGTTATACACTGATTATGACATCAATTACCTGAAACGTCAGAAGCAGTTATGTTGCCGCCTGTGTCCTTATTGTCCGTGCTGTCCGCCTTATAAAATAAGCGTTACAGTGCGTAGATATGGGCATTTATAAAAAATTCTAGTTGTATACTATATATGTGATAGTTATCCCCCTGTTGCTTTATGCAGCAGGGGATATTTTTATGTAGTGATCACATAAAGTTAGACCTAAAATCTAATCTTATGGAGGCACCACATTGTTTGACGGTATATGTTGGTGTTTTTATTTTATATAGATTGAAAGTTGTTATTTACATAGAGTTAGTAGAATTATCTTTTACTGGTCTATGTCTTTGGGCCTGCACAGCTCATAGCTAATGACTCCAGTGTTGATATGGAGCAGGCTGGGGAAAATACTTGTTATGTCTTCCTGAAGATATTTATATTTGTATTCGTAAGGCAGCGTAATATCCAGATAGTACTGACAAGTATCTTTGCATTCTGTGCAAGAATTAATTAATTCCTCATCTGCTACATAGGATAAAAACTTATCTTTGGGAAAATAGTCATCGTAATGAATACTTACCCTAAAGATAAATGAATTAATGGGATAACGCCTTTTTCTTGAAAAATTATCCATTGATTTTTCACCTTGTCCCTATATTTATTTTCGCGAGATATAAGAAGTGTTTGAACGTGCAATCTAGCATAGAGTTATGGAATCACCTTACTTTATGTTGGTATTTTGAGAGGGTGGCTATTGCTTTTTCAGGTTTCCTTAGAATTGGATACTGAATGTTGCTTTAGTTAAACATATTATATATTAGTTTTATCAAGTTTACAAGCGCCATGCTCAGGCACTGTGGCCTTGGTATATATGTGAATAAATATGCTGCGATAAAAGTCTGTACATAGTGTAAATATGTATTTCTTATGCGCACAAATGATAAGAATTCTAATGCAGCTATGACTAAAAATTAGAAAGTTCTGTAGCAAAATACAAAAGTCCAATAAATAAACACAAAAATATTTTCAAAATTTTTTATTGTCAAATTTAAAGCTCTAATATGCGCTTTATGCAGAAATTATGTATAAAGTCAGTAATAATGCGGGTTGAGCACATCCGTTATGATGCTTATCATATTGGATTTTGTTTTGTCGTTCATTATTTTGCGGTGTTTGTCATTATCTGTTATAATATTTTTCGCAAAAGGATTGTAAGGAGATAAAATTTAGGAGATATTATGTTGATTTTTAAGAAAAGAAGCAGGCCAATGATTCGGAGATTGCTGGCTTTGATGTTGCCGATTATTACTTCTCAGGCGGCAATTGTGGGGATGAATTTTTTTGATACGGCTATGTCAGGCAAGTATGGTGCGGCGGATTTGGCTGGCGTGGCAGCTGGTAGCAATCTCTGGATGATTGTCCTAACGAGTGTTTCGGGAATTTTGATGGCAGCTATGCCTTTGATTGCTAATCTACTGGGGAAGGGTGGCAAGACAGAGGTGACGGCTGTAGTCCGCAAAGGGCTATGCCTTGGTTTTGTCTTTGATGTGATTTTGCTGTCGGCTGGTATTACGGTTGTGCCTTTGCTGTTAGGCAATATAGGACTGGAACCCAAGGTGTATGATGTTGCTATAGGGTATCTGATCGCTATAGCCTTTGGTGTACCGGCTATTTTCGCCAGTGTGCTTTTACGCTCCTTTGTGGATACTTTGGGACACACAACCCTTAGTATGAAAATTTTTCTGTTTGCCCTGCCAGTTAATGCACTGTTGAATTATTGCTTTATTTTTGGCGCTTTTGGCGTGCCTGAGTTTGGCGGAGCCGGGGCTGGTATTACTACATCAGCTACATATTGGCTGATTTTATTTATGTATGTATATAACGTCTGCCGGCGTTCGCCGTTTAAGGAGTATGGAATTTTTGCCTTTGGAACTTCTCGGTATGAAACATCAGAAAAGGCAACTGGACAGATAAATAATACTAAGTCAATTTCTTATCTGGAATATCTGCGTATCGGCATACCTTTGGGACTGTCCATTATGCTAGAAACAAGTGTATTTTCTATTACAGCATTCTTGGTGGCAAAATTCGGTACAACGGCATTGGCTGCCCATCAGGCAGCAGTAAATTTTTCCACATTGATTTATATGGTTCCTATGGGATTTTCTATGGCGGCTACTATTCTAATCGGTTATGAATATGGCGGTAAAAATTATCAGGCTGTCAGGGATTATATTAAGATTTGCCTTGAAATGAGCTGTACTATAGGAATTGTTTATATCATAATTGAAATTTTTGCTTGTCATCAGATTGCTGCCCTGTATTCAAATGATGTTATGGTTACGGAATTGGTGGCCCAGCTTATTTTGCTGGCTTGCATCTGGCAGATGGGGGATATGCTTAGTGCACCTTGTCAGGGAATTACCCGTGGCATGAAGGATGTTAATGCAACATTGATTGCTTCTGGAATAGCTTATTGGCTTATTTGTCTGCCAGTGGGCTATATTTTGGACTATGGTTTCAATATAGGTTTGTATTCTTATTGGTTGAGCCTTGATGCGGGGGTACTGGTCAGTGCCTTTGTCATTTTGTTGCGCCTGCGTTATGATATGAAAACGCTGCTGCATTGAAATGTCTAATTTTTCCACCGCGTTTTGTCTTATATGGACATATTTGCTAAAAAAAGCTATAATTAAGATATATGAAGAATATGTTGAATTATTAATTCTAAGAAAATTCTACCTATAAGATAAATGGGTTTCAACAATATTTGATAGTGGAATAAGTTGATTATTATGCGTTGAATAGAGGTACAGAATATGGAAACATTAAAGGCAATGGCTACAAGAAAAAGTGTAAGAGAGTTTACTGATGAGGGGATTACCTTTGAGGATATTAAGAAGATTCTTACGGCGGGCATGAGCGGTCCTAGCTGTATGAACAAGAGAATGTGGTCCTTTGTAGTCATTCGCAACAAGGAACTGCTGGGGAAGCTGTCTGTAGCTAATGGTCTTTATGCAGGACCACTTAGAGGAGCTGCTTTGGGCATTTTAGTGTGTGGTGATTTGGAGCGGGCCTTGCCGGAGGCTCCAGAGTATTGGGTTATTGATGCCTCTATTGCTGCCCAGAATATGGTATTAGCTGCTCAGGCTTTGGGCATTGGCAGTGTATGGCTGGGTTGTTGGCCTTGTGAGGATAGAGTGCAGGAGGTCAAGGAGCTGATGGCTTTGCCGGAGAACATTGTGCCTCATTCTATTTTGGCTCTAGGCTATGCCAAAGAACCGGATAATGAGGAACGGGATCTCTATGAAAGCGACAGAGTTCATTTTGATGAATGGTAAATTTGTTTACATTTGCCCGTTATATATGTTATAATTACATGTAATGGGCAGAACGGATCAATTTTTAAAGGAGTTTTTGTGCTCAGTGTGGCGGTCACTGAGAAGTTTTCTGTTAGGGAAGATAGCGGACAGGAGATGGGTGGCCGGTGTACACACTGTATTTTGTTATGCATTTTTTGCGAATTTGGATAATTGGACGGTTTGACTTAGAGAAAAATGTTTTGCATACCATGAGTTGCATGGTTAAATAGGTTATAATAAAAATTAATATGAATGTGGAGGTGTGATTTTTGGCAAGAGAAAAACAAAAATTACAAATTATCCCTCTGGGTGGCTTAGGCGAAATCGGTAAGAACATGACTGTAGTGCGGTACGGAGATGAAATACTGCTTATCGATGCTGGCCTGATGTTCCCAGATGAGGAGATGCTGGGTATTGATCTGGTTATTCCTGATATTTCCTATCTGGTGGAAAATCGGGACAAGATTCGGGCTATTGTGCTGACTCACGGACATGAGGATCATATTGGTGCACTGCCCTATGTACTGAAGCAAATTAACGTACCTGTCTATGGTACTCGTCTTACTTTGGGGATTTTGGAGGGACGACTGCGGGAAAATGGTGTAGATTCCAGCAATTTACGGACTGTAATGCAGGGTGATACCATTAGAGCAGGCTGTTTCCATGTAAACTTTATTCGTGTGAACCATAGTATTCCTGATGCTGTAGGTTTGGCTATTAATACCCCTATGGGCACCATTGTTCATACGGGTGACTTTAAGCTGGACTATACTCCTATAGACGGTAAAATGACGGATTTCCGCCGTTTCTCTGAGCTGGGCAAGAAGGGCGTTCTCCTGATGATGGCAGACAGCACCAATGCAGAGAGAGCGGGGCATACTCCAAGTGAAAGCACTGTTGGCGCAGCCTTTGATAAGGCTTTTCATGGTGCCCGTTCCCGTATTATTGTGGCTACCTTCTCCTCTAATGTTCATCGTATTCAGCAGATTATCAACACTGCGGTACGATACAAGAGAAAGGTGGCTGTATTGGGCCGCAGTATGGTAAATGTAGTGAATATTTCTCTGGACCTGGGCTATATTAATGCTCCAGAGGGAACACTGATAGATATTGACAATATCGGTAACTATCCTATGGATCAGGTGGTTATTATTACTACAGGCAGTCAGGGAGAGCCAATGTCTGCTCTGACTCGTATGTCCCAGTCTGACCATCGCAAGGTTGGCATAGTGCCAGGAGATACAGTTATTATTTCTGCTACTCCAATTCCAGGTAATGAAAAGTTGGTTTCTCGTACTATTGACAATTTGCTGAAGCTGGGAGCTAATGTAGTATATGGCCGGGAGAATGGTATTCACGTATCAGGTCATGCTAGTCAGGAAGAACTGAAGCTGATGCATAATCTGGTACAGCCAAGATTCTTTATTCCTGTTCATGGTGAGTATCGTCATCTGGTGAAGCATGCCAAGCTGGCAGCTGAACTGGGCATGCCAAAGGATCATATCTTTATTGGCGAAAATGGCCAGATTCTGGAATTTACTAGAGATAAGGGCTATGTGGCTGGCCGTGTAACCTCTGGCCGCGTGCTGGTTGATGGCTTAGGTGTAGGCGATGTAGGTAATATTGTTCTGCGGGATCGCCGTCAGCTATCCCAGGATGGTATTATCATTATAGTAGTAACTATGGATAAGGGCACTGGCACTGTAGTAGCAGGGCCGGACATTGTATCCCGAGGCTTTGTTTATGTGCGTGAGTCTGAGGAACTGATGGAGGATGTAAAAATCCGCGTAGAGGAAGCGCTCTGTCACTGTGAGGAAGAGGGTATTACCGAATGGGCTGCTCTGAAATCCGCTATGCGTGATGCTTTGGGCCGTTTTATTTTCGAGCGTACCCGCCGTCGTCCAATGATTCTGCCTATTATTATGGAAGTATAAATAAAAGTAAATAGGAGGTGGTCCATATGAAAATCCTACTTAACCCTGATGCCAAGGTGGTAAAGACGATTAAGGATGGTCTGGCCAAAAAGGATGGATATTGCCCTTGCAGAATTGCCCGTATAGAGGACAATAAATGTATGTGTAAGGAGTTTCGGGATCAGATTGCAGATCCGGAGTTTGAAGGCTTTTGTCATTGTCGCCTCTATTACAAATCTTTAAAAGAGTAAAGGCAAGGCTGCCTGTTAGAGTTAGTTCCTGGGAATTAGCTTTAGCAGGCAGATTTTTTTGTCTAAAAAATCAAATGCTGGTATAATATTTCAGTGTAAATTTAATTAAGAGGTGCTGCAGATGTTGAAGATTGTTACAGCTCAGCTGAAGGTTCAGCCGGGACATCCATCAGAAAACACAGAAAATATGTTAACCATGATTGCTCAGGCCAAGGAGCAAGGGGCAGATTTGATTATCTTTCCAGAGATGGCTGTGCCAGGCTATCTTTTAGGGGATACCTGGGAGCAATATGCTTTCTTGAAGGATTGTGAGGAATGTGGTCAGGATATAATTAATGCTTCTCAGGATATTGCTATTATTTTTGGTAATGTGGCTGTGGATTGGGAGAAGAAAAATTATGACGGCCGAGTACGGAAGTACAATGCCTTGTTTACGGCATGGCAGGGCAAATTGGTTCAGCCAAGGAATATGCCATATCCATATGTCATAAAAACTCTGATGCCAAACTATCGTGAGTTTGATGATACTAGATATTTTTTTGGCCTGAAGCAGTTGGCAGAGGAAATGGGTACTCAGGCAGCCAAGCTTATAGGTACAGTACCTTTGACTATCAAAGGACAGGATTATAATATTGGTGGTTTTCTGTGTGAGGATGGATGGAGCGAGGATTACAATCTGGCACCAGTGGAAATATTAACCCGTCAGGGAGTAGATATGCTGGTAAATATTTCTGCTTCTCCGTATACTCTGGGTAAAAACGGCAAGCGGCATCGGGTTTTTGGTAAACAGGCTAAGGCAGCCGGTGTACCTTTGTTTTATGTAAATAATGTGGGGATTCAGAACAATGGCAAGACTGTATACACCTTTGATGGCTCCAGTACCTTGTATAATGGTCAAGGGCTAATGGTGGACTGTCTGCCTAAATATCAGCAGGGTATGGGGATTTATGAATTGGATAAAATTCAGGCCATGCCGAAGTTCCAGCGGGAAAAAAAGCCAGATATTGCCCATATTTTTACTGCTATTGAATATGCGGTTAAGGAGTTCTTGGCGGATATCCATATGGATAAAGTGGTTATTGGTATCTCCGGTGGTATAGATTCAGCCGTGGCTGCGGCCTTATATGCCCATATCCTGGGGCCGGAAAAGGTTTTGTTGGTTAATATGCCAAGTGTTTATAATTCTGCAACCACCAAGGGATTGGCTCAAGAGCTGGCGGTAAACCTAGGCTGTAATTACACCATTATGCCTATTCAGGAGTCAGTGGATCATACCATAGACCAGCTAGAACATATCCCTGTTACTTTCCTAAAGGATGGCAGTAAGTTTAACTTACAGGTGTCCTCCTTTGTGGCAGAAAATATTCAGGCTAGAGATCGCAGTGCCAGGGTTTTGGCAGGAGCAGCAGCAGCCTTTGGGGGCGGCTTTACCTGCAATGCCAATAAGGCAGAAACTACCGTAGGGTATTCCACACTTTATGGCGACCAGTCAGGCTTCCTGTGCGCTTTAGCGGATTTGTGGAAGCATCAGGTATATGATTTGGCTAGATATATGAATCAGGTGGTATATGGTCGTGAGGTAGTACCTCAGGCCACTATTGATATTGTGCCTAGTGCAGAGCTGTCCAATGCTCAGAACGTGGATGAGGGTTTGGGTGATCCTATCAAATATCCATATCATGATTATCTTTTCCGCAGCTTTGTGGAGAAGTGGCAAAAAGCTGCTCCGGCAGATATTCTGCAATGGTATGCTGATGGGGTATTGGAGGAAAAAATTGGCTGTCAGCAGGGCTTGGTGGCTAAGTATTTCCCTACAGCAGCAGATTTTATTGCTGATTTGGAGCGTTGGTGGCGCCAGTTCTGCGGTATGTCTATAGCTAAACGCATTCAGGCACCGCCTATTGTGGCTGTCAGCAGGAGAGCCTATGGCTTCGACCATCGAGAGGCTCAGAATGGGATATATTATACCAGAGCCTATAGACGATTAAAGGCAAAGCTGTTACAGGAGTAGCTTTTATTTGGTAAATACATTGAGAGAAGGCTAAAGGCATGGAATTGACAATAGAACATCTAATCATTATGCTGCTGACAGTTGCATTGGTTATAGGTGGAGGAATTTATTCTGCCAGGTCGGTAAAATCTGCGGAGGGTTATAGCTTGGGGGGTCGCAGTGCAGGGGTGCCTCTGGTTGCAGGCAGTATTGCTGGTACTGTAGTAGGAGGGGGAGCCACCGTGGGAACTGCTCAGCTGGCCTACAGTATGGGGCTGTCTGCCTGGTGGTTTACTCTTGGCTCTGGTATAGCCTTTATTCTCATGGGACTTTTTTATGCAGGCAAGCTGCGGGCTACAGGGTTGGAAACTATTCCTCAGTACCTTAAACGGAATTATGGCAATAAGGCAGCAGAATCCGTGGGGATTATTTCCTCTCTAGGGATTCTCTTTAGCGTGGTAGCCAGTTGTCTGCCAGGGATTCAGATTCTTTCCGCTGTGCTTAATGTATCCGTTGAGTTGGGAGCTGTGATTCTCTGCCTGCTGGTGGCAGCCTATATTTTCTTTGGGGGTATCAAAAGCACTGGAGTAGGTGGTATCTTGAAAATGCTGGTTATTTGGCTTAGTCTGTTTGTGGCAGGGGCCAGTGCCTTTATGTATCTTCATGGCAGGCCGGATTTTCAGCAGATTTTGCCTCCGGATTACTGGTGGAATATGTTTAATACAGGTATAGGCAGCAGCTTTTCTAAGCTTTTTTCTATGGTAGTGGGAGTTATCTGTACTCAGACCTATATACAGTGTTTTTTCTCTGCTTCTAGTCCCAAGGTGGCTTCCCTTGGAGCTTTTGCAGCGGCAGCTATTGTGATTCCGGTGGGTCTGCCTTCTGTAGCTATTGGTATGTACATGCATGTGTTGGAGCCAGATGTAGTGCCAGTATTGGTACTGCCTATCTATTTGCTGGAACATCAGGGTACGGTGTTGGCAGGGATTGCTCTGGGCGGTATTATGCTAAGCCTTATTGGCTCCATAGGAGGCTTGTCCCTTGGTATAGGCACTATGCTGACCAGAGATATTATTGGTCGCAGCATTGATCTGGGCAGTGGTAAAAAACTGCTTTATACCTTGCGTTTGGTGGTACTGGCTGTAATGGCTGCAGCCTGTCTGATTGCTATTGGCAATTTGGATTCCCAGGTGCTTTTCTGGAATTTTCTTTCTATGGCCATGCGGGGGGGCGGAGTATTTTTGCCTTTGACCTTTGCTATTTTTTACCCTCGCAGTATTGCAAAAAAATGGGCTTATGCTTCTATTGTAGCCAGCACTATTGTACCCATAGCCTTGGGGTTGTGGGTGAAATTGCCGGTGGAGCCTCTCTACATTGGGCTGGCTATAAGTGCGGTTATGATGGTTATTGGTTATCAAAAACGGTGGCATCCTATGGGGAACACTATAAATACATCTAGTTATAATAGCAGTGTACAATAATCTGGTTTTATGTTAGAATGACATATACGGATGATTATATCTTCAAGGATGGTGGCAATCTCTGATAGGGGCTTGCTGTAATATATGTGTTGCATACTTTATGCAGAGAGCAGATAAAAGCAGGTGATGGAATGACCGTTAAAAAAGCCGTGATAATTGGTTTGCTGTTGGAGATTTTGATAGGATGTCTGGCAGGAGTATTTTACTTTAAGTTCTATATTTATACGCCTACATACTCTATTAGGGCTATGCAGAAGGCCATGCAGTCTGGGGATGTAGAGGAACTGAAGAACAGAGTGGATTTGGATGGACTTTTCAAGCTAAACAACGGCAAATTGGCACAGCTGGTTGACAAAAATGATCCTGCTTATGGCAAGATAGCAGATGGCAGCTTTGCCAGCTATTGTCAGGAGGATTTTCTGAATTATGTTCAAAATGGCAAGTGGCAGGATAGGGAAAAAATAACTCCTGAATCTGCTTTGGAGGATAGGATAGGTTTTAGATCTGTCAGCTTCCGTAGTCTGGATTACATATACAGAGATCCTCCTCCTGGTCAGGAAAATGTTAAGGAGCAAAGTATAACGGACAAGATGTTGTCTATGGGCATATCCTTGCTAAATAAGTATGTACTTGGCCATGAGCGGGATGAGGAAAATGTCCATGAGGAAACCAAAGCTGCTCAGGAAGCGGCAACTGATACTATCGTAACCGCTGGCGTTAGAGTATATGAGCCTAACTTAGGGGATACCTTTGTATTGAAGCTGAAGCTTAGAAGGCAGGAGGATGGCAGCTGGAAGCTCTATGATATTGAAAATTATCAGGAATATGCTGAATTGCTGTTGAAGCAGAATGACAGAGATTTTATCCGATACAAGGAAAAGGTACGCAGTATTCTTACATCTACTCAGGAAAAGCTGGATGAGCTGCGGGAGGCCCATCCAGAGCGGGATATGGATTGGATGATTGAGGCTCGGAAGATTATGAAGGAATCGGACCAGCAGCTGGAGGAATTGAAGGTGCCAGTGGCAGGTGGATATTTAAACCAGCTAATCAAGGAGCGGAAAGATCTGTTTTATGAACTTATGGACAGTTATTACGATTTGGCTTCCCAGACTCAGGATATGAATACAGCTAAGGAAAAAGCCAAGGAGCCTGTCCCCAAGAAGCAGAGACGGCCGGTGTACAACGAGGCGGTTTGGAATGGCAGATTGGCTAAATCCAAGGAAAAAATTAATGAGGCTCAGAAAAAATGGGCTGACAATAAGGCAAAATTGGAGGCTGTAGTAGGCCCTGTTATTGATAGAGCAGCGGTGGCTCAGACAACGGCAAAAAGCTTACGTAACAAAGATGATGCTCTTGTGAGAGCGGCTAATTACCCTGTGGGAGGCAGTCAAAATAACGGTGCAGATGTTGACAGTATTCCTAGTCTCCTAGACAGCGATAAGGTGCCAACCGTATCAGCTTACAAAGGCTAAAAAAAATAAACTCTGCTGGTAAGTAATGTAATACCTCTAAAGTAGACGGATTAAATAGCAAAATCTGCTGCTTTGGAGGTATTTTTGTGTAAAAAAATAGGGCAGGGTGTTCACATTTTTAGATAATTGTGTTATACTAACATGGATTTATGTTTTCTGGGAAAGGACAAATTGTATTATGAAAAACAAAAAGACCAATGCAGCCCGCATTTTGGATAGATTGAAGATATCTTATGAAATTAAGGAATATGAAGTTGATTTGGATGATTTAAGCGCCATACATGTGGCAGCCTCTGCTGGCATGGATGTAAAGATGGTCTTTAAGACCTTGGTATGCCGAGGTGATAAGAATGGCGTGCTTATGGCTTGCATTCCTGGTGACGGGGAGCTGGACATGAAGGCCTTGGCGGCCGCCTCTGGCAACAAGCGAGTGGAAATGGTACATCTAAAAGAGGTATTGGGCTTGACTGGTTATATCCGAGGAGGCTGTTCTCCTTTAGGAGCCAAAAAGAACTATCCTGTCTATCTGAATGAATCTTGTCATGATTTTGACCGGATTGCCATCAGCGCCGGCATACGTGGCCAGCAGCTTATCCTCTCCCCAGATGATTTAATAAAGGCAGTTAATGCCACTGTGGCGAAGCTTATCCGCTAAAATGATTTTCTGTCCCAAGACTAGAAAATTCTTTAATATAATATAGGAGTGAAAACAATGAAGTACATCAGCACAAGAGGAAATAATCAGAATATGACATCTGCCCAGGCTATTATTGCTGGTCTGGCCAAGGATGGTGGTTTGTTTGTACCAGAGTCTATTCCTCAGGTAGATATGGAGTTTATTCAGAGCCTGTCTGATTTAAGCTATCAGCAGCGGGCTGTAAAGGTTCTCAGCTGCTTTTTGACAGACTATACTCAGGAAGAGATTACCGGCTGTGTAGAAAGAGCCTATGGCAACGGCAAATTTGACGATAAGGCTGTAGCCCCTCTGAATATTATGGACGATCTTTCTGTGCTGGAGCTTTGGCATGGTCCTACCAGCGCTTTCAAGGATATGGCCCTTCAGCTGCTGCCTCAGCTTTTGTCCACTGCCCTGAAGAAAACAGGGGAGAAGAATCAGGTTTTGATTTTGGTTGCCACCTCTGGTGATACTGGCAAAGCAGCCTTGGAGGGGTTCCGGGATGTAGACCAGACCAAGATAATTGTTTTCTATCCAGAAAATGGTGTTAGCCGTATTCAGCGTCTCCAGATGGTAACTCAGCAGGGAAATAATGTAGCTGTTACTGCTGTAAAGGGTAATTTTGATGATGCTCAAAGCGGTGTTAAGGCGATTTTCAGCCACAAGGAATTTAACGAAAAATTGAATGAGGCTGGTGTATCTCTGTCCTCTGCCAACTCCATTAACTGGGGCCGCCTGGTACCTCAGATTGTTTACTACTTTAGTGCCTATGCAGATTTGCTGAAGGCTGGCAAAATCAAGGCTGGGGATAAAATCAGCTTTACAGTGCCAACTGGCAACTTTGGTGATATTCTGGCAGGCTATTATGCAATGCGCATGGGTTTGCCTGTGGCCAAGCTGATTTGTGCGTCCAATACCAATAATGTTTTGACTGATTTCTTGAAAACCGGTGTTTATGACCGGAACCGTGATTTCTACAAAACCATCAGTCCATCTATGGATATTCTGATTTCCAGCAATCTGGAGAGACTGCTTTATCATGTTACTGATGATGCTGCTCAGGTGGCTAAGTGGATGCAGGAGCTGGCAGAAAAGGGACGATATGATGTAGGGGCAGAGGTTTTGGCCAAGATTCAGGCTGTCTTTGGCTGTGATTGGGCAGATGATGCCAAAACTATGGATACCATAAATGAGGTTTATGGCAAAAACCATTATATTGCAGATACTCATACTGCTGTAGCATGGAGAAGTGCAGAGGACTATATGTCTCAGGGCCATCAGGAGCCAATGATAGTAGTATCCACTGCCAGCCCTTATAAATTCAATGAAAGCGTACTGACTGCCTTGGGCCAGTCTGTTGATGGCTTGGATGAATTCCAATTGCTGGACAAGCTTCAGGCTATGAACAGCTTCCCTATTCCAGCAGGTCTGGCAGCTTTGAAAGATGCTCAGGTACGCCATAGCGTAGTAGTGGAGAAAACCGCAATGGAGAAGGCTGTAGAGGCTTTTGCCAAGGCAGAATAACTAAATCGTATGATATCATAATGCATTAATAGAACAATAAGCGATATTAATGTAGAAATAATTCTAAATAATCTTTGACAAAATTAGCAAAATCTTATACCATATACATGAAGGCTGGTTGTGAGAAAAACCGCCGAAAATCAAGTATTTTAGCAATGTATCCCAGGTATAACAGGAATGTTGGTTCATCCTTTCCAAGTTCATACAGGGTGTCGTTGCAGGATAAAAAGAAAGAGGTTGATAGCAAAATGGCAAACGTTGATTTGAGCAAGTATGGCATTACTGGTGTTACTGAGATTGTCCACAATCCTTCTTACGAGTTATTGTTTGAGGAAGAGACTAAGGCTGGTCTTGAGGGCTACGAGGTAGGCAAAGAGACTGAGCTGGGTGCTGTTAATGTAAAGACTGGTATCTATACTGGCCGTTCTCCTAAGGATAAGTACATCGTTATGGACGAGAACTCCAAGGACACTGTATGGTGGACTTCCGACGAGTACAAGAACGATAACCATCCTATGAGCGAGGACGTTTGGGCAACTGTTAAGGATCTGGCAAAGAAGGAGCTGTCCAACAAGAGACTGTTCGTTGTAGATGCATTCTGCGGTGCTAACCACGACACTCGTATGGCAGTTCGTTTCATCGTTGAGGTTGCTTGGCAGGCTCATTTCGTAACCAATATGTTCATTCAGCCAACTGCAGAGGAGCTGGAGAACTTCGAGCCTGATTTCGTTGTTTACAACGCTTCCAAGGCTAAGGTTACTAACTATAAGGAACTGGGCCTCAATTCTGAGACCTGCGTAGCTTTCAACACCACCTCCAAGGAGCAGGTTATCATTAACACTTGGTATGGCGGTGAGATGAAGAAGGGTATGTTCTCCATGATGAACTACTTCCTGCCACTGAAGGGTATTGCTGCTATGCACTGCTCCGCTAACTGCGACATGGAAGGCAAGAACACTGCTATCTTCTTCGGTCTGTCCGGTACTGGTAAGACTACTCTGTCCACTGATCCAAAGCGTAAGCTCATCGGTGATGACGAGCATGGTTGGGACGACAACGGCGTGTTCAACTTCGAGGGTGGTTGCTATGCTAAGGTAATCAACTTGGATCCTAAGTCCGAGCCTGATATCTATGGCGCTATCAAGAGAAACGCTCTCTTGGAGAACGTAACTGTTGATGAGAATGGCAAGATCGATTTTGCTGACAAGAGCACTACCGAGAACACTCGCGTATCTTACCCTATTGAGCACATCAGAAACATTCAGCCAGGTTCCTCTGCACCTGCTGCAAAGAATGTAATTTTCCTGTCCGCTGATGCATTTGGTGTTCTGCCTCCAGTTTCCATACTGACTCCAGAGCAGACCCAGTATTACTTCCTCTCCGGCTTTACCGCTAAGCTGGCTGGTACTGAGCGTGGCATTACTGAGCCTACTCCTACCTTCTCCGCTTGCTTCGGCCAGGCATTCCTGGAGCTCCATCCTACCAAGTACGGTAAGGAGCTGGTAAAGAAGATGAAGGCTAACAATGCAAAGGCATATCTGGTTAATACTGGTTGGAACGGTACCGGCAAGCGTATCTCCATCAAGGATACCCGTGGTATCATTGATGCAATCCTCTCCGGTGCAGTAAATGAGGCTCCTACTAAGAAGATTCCTATGTTTGACTTCGAGGTACCTACCGAGCTGCCAGGTGTAGATCCTAAGATTCTGGATCCTCGCGACACCTATGCAGATCCTGCTGAGTGGGATGCTAAGGCTAAGGACTTGGCTGCCCGCTTCATCAAGAACTTCGGCAAGTACACTGGTAACGAGGCTGGTAAGGCTCTGGTTGCTGCTGGTCCTCAGCTGTAATATCAGATTCTTATCTGTACAAGCTAATACATTTAGGACGCTGTTTCGACGGCGTCCTTTTTGTGTGGAAAATTATGCTGTAAGAAGCTGTTGTTAGGCTTTGGTAATGACAATTATGCATTGTGAACATAATTATAAACTGCATTGACAAATGTCTTTTTTCGGCATATACTATGAATAAATTGGTAGTACAAATGCATGACTACCCAAAAGTTAATAAGTGGAGCAGGTGTCGCGTGTCCCTTTTAGGGACAAGAGACTTAATAAGAAAATCGGTACAAGCCGATGCGGTCCCGCCGCTGTAAGGGGAGCAACTCTGCATAATTTATGTCACTGGGATACGTCCTGGGAAGGCGCAGAGAAGCAATGAACCTAAGCCAGAAGAATTGCCTGCTTAACAATCACCGTTAGCAAAGATTGCCCATGGCTGTCTTTGCTGGACCTGCGAGCGATGGGAAGGGGATTTGTAGCCAATAGGCTATGAAGGTATGGCTTTTCTTTCTGCTTGGAGGGAAAAGCCTTTTTTGCGATTGGCAGGAAAAGGAGCGAGGTAAAACAATGAACAAATTTAGAAACAATCTTTCCTTGACGCTGGCAGCTTTGGCTATGTTGCTTGTATCTATGCTATTTGTAGCAGGCTGTGGCAGTAATAAGTCTCAGCAGTCGGCAAGCAGTTACAAGGTAGTAGATGATCAGGGAGTTGAGGTAGATTTTGATCAAAAGCCAACCAGGATAGTCAGCATGACTCTCAGCACAGATGATATTTTGTTGGGACTGGTAAAGCCAGAGCGGGTGGTTTGCGCTAATAATCTAGTGGATGATCCTATCAGCTCCAATATCGCTGAGCTGGGTAAGAATATTCCTAACAAGGTGCGTCATCCCAAGGTAGAGGAAATTTTGGCTATGGAGCCAGATTTGGTTATTGCTCCAGACTGGGGAGATATTGACTATGTTGATTCCCTGCGTAATATGGGTATCAAGGTAGTAGTTATGAAGGGGCCAAAGTGCTTGCAGGATATTCGAGATAATATTACCCTGATGTCCAAGGCTGTGGGAGAACCAGAACGAGGGGAAAAGCTTATCTCCATGATGGACAGCAAGTTGGCTGAAATCAAGGCCAAGGTAGACAAGATTCCCCAGGATCAGCGGAAAAGGGTTCTGCTGATTTCACTGATGAGCAACTACGGCGGTAAGGATTGTATTTATGATGATGCTTGTCAGCTGGCAGGTGTAACCAACTGCCTTTCTGAATATGGTTTAAAGCGGGGAGACAAGCTTACCAAGGAAATGATGGTGCAGATGAATCCGGATATTATCTTCCTGCCAACCTATACTGCCCACGGAACATTTGATATTCAGAAATTCCGTGACAAATACTTGAAGGACCCTGCTCTGCAGCAGATGAAAGCTATTCAGAGCGGCAGCATCAAGGAGCCAAGGGATTCTTATATATATTCTGCATCTCAGGATTTCTGCTTTGCTGTACAGGAAATAGCCTATACCGTCTACGGAGATGAGTTTAAGCTGGAAGATCAGCAGCACCTCTCCGCAGTAGACTAAGATACTGAATGATAGTACAGCGAGGAAGATAGCATGAAAACTATTATTCAGGTAAATGATGTAACAGTTGGTTATGACAAGGGAGAGAGGATTCTTCACGATTTGAATTTTTCCATTCAGGCAGGAGATTTTGTAGGGATTATAGGCAAGAATGGTGCTGGCAAAAGCACCTTGCTGAAATCCATGCGAGGCTTCCTACCTTTTGATAAGGGAGAGATTTTACTGGCGGACCGCAGGGTTCAGGATTATTCTCAGCGGGAGCTGGCCAGAAAAATTGCCTATCTGCAGCAGCAGGTAGAGCTGACCTTTGATTATACAGTGCGGGATATGGTTATGGCTGGCCGCTATCCATATAAAAAATGGTGGCAGCAGCAGGGAGATGAGGATGACCGTATCATTGAAGCATGTATGAAATATACAGATGTATTGGATATGGCAGAGAGGCCTATACGGGCTTTGTCTGGCGGACAAAGACAAAGGGTGCTGTTGGCCAAGGTATTGGCTCAGCAGACACCGGTGTTGTTTCTGGATGAGCCAGCTGCTGGTTTGGATTTGTTTTATCAGGAGCAAATCTTCCGCTTTTGCCGAGAACTGTCAGCTAGAGGCAAAACTGTAGTCATGGTAGTTCATGAGCTGAATTTGGCGGATAGATATTGCAGTCGTCTCATGCTGTTGAAGCAGGGAAATGTCTTGGCAGATGCTGCTCCTCAGCAGGTGCTGACAGATGAATTGCTTTCGGCAGGTTATGGCACTGCTATTCATGCCAGACGGAATCTGGAAACCGGCCATGCAGATATCTATACAGAGGAGCTGCCATTGACTTCTGCCAAGAGGGAGCTTTTAGATACCATTATTGGTGTAGATTATCAGAAGGGCGGTGAGGCTCTATGACATATCATCGCAAACTGGTAGCCGGCATATTAGCAGCTCTGGTGGTATTTACCTTTGCTTTTTCTCTCTCAGCAGGCCAATATGATTTGAGCTTTGTGCAGGTAGCAGCATGGTTTTGTCACCAGCTAGGATTGCCTGTGTTGGAGGATGTGCAGATTTCTGCTCAGCAGGAGGCTGTGTTGATGTTTATTCGTTCTCCCAGAACTCTGGTGGGATTTATGGTAGGGGCTGGCCTGGCCGCCTCAGGAACCATATTACAGGGGTTGTTTAGCAATCCTTTGGCTGATCCCGGCATTATTGGTGTTTCCAGTGGTGCCACTGTAGGTGCCGTATTAGCCATTACGTTGGGAGTTAATGCAGTTAATATGTTTGCTATGCCGGCTTTTGCTTTTGTAGGAGCCATTGCAGCGGTACTGATTACCATTGGTTTGGCTAGCCGTAACGGCAGGATTCCAGTGCTGACCTTGCTTTTATCTGGCGTAGTGGTAGGTATGCTGCTGGGAGCCATAACGGCAGCCATGCTGGTGGTTATGGATGAATACAAACTGCAGCAGTACCTTTTCTGGACTGTAGGTAGTCTTGATTATCGTCGCTGGGAGCATGTGCTGATGGGAATTGGTCCTATTACCTTAGGTATTGGTATTATGCTGCTAATGGCAAGGCATCTAAATATTCTTGCCCTGGGTGAGGCAGAAGCCAAGGCTGTAGGTATGCCAGTAGGCAGATATCGTTTGATTCTCCTTTTGGTGTCTGCTATGACTACAGCTACCAGCGTGTGTATCAGCGGCAGCATTGGCTTTGTGGGATTAATAATTCCTCATATGATGCGAATGCTGGTAGGGCCAAATCACAAATATCTTTTGCCGGCTAGTATTGTGGCTGGAGGAGTATTCCTGCTGTTCTGTGATTCTCTCGGTAGGGTTTTGATAGAAAAGCATGAGGTAAATGTAGGCATTATGACAGCCTTCCTAGGTACGCCATATTTCCTCTACTTGCTCCGAAAAAACAGCAATTTAGATAAATAATATGTAATGAAATGTATGGGATTTAACGCGGTAATAAGCCTTAAAGGAAAGGTATTACAATACAATTATTATTTTTAAGGGGGATTTCTTTTATGAAGAACTGGAAAAAATTTTTTGTAGCTGCTGTTGCAGTTGGTGCCGTTTTCTCTACCAATGTAGCTCCTACCGAGGCTGCTTATGAGCTGAACCCAGAGGTAAAGACTGCTACTCCTGCTTTGCTGGCTGCTTCTCAGATGGGTGTACGTACCTATGAGAACCCTGCTCTGCAGAATCTGGCTAACAAGGATGCCATCGTTGTTATGACCTTCGGCACCACCTTCACTGACACCCGTGCTAAGACTATTGATGCAACAGTTGAGGGCATCAAGGCTGCACATCCTGGTGTAAAGGTAGTTACTGCTTATACTTCCCATATTATCATTGATCGCGTAAAGGCTCACGAAGGCATTACCTTCCCAACTCCTGAGGAAGCTTTGGATCAGCTGAAGGCTGAGGGCTATACCCGTGTTGCTCTGACTACCTTGGATGTTATTCCTGGTATGGAGTATGATTATGACCTTGGTGTATTCAATGGCTACAAGCAGAACTTCAAGAAGATGACCTTGGGCACTCCACTGATGTATTGGCAGGGCCAGGAGGGACAGGATGATGATGTAACTGAGACTTTGCAGGCTCTGGCTACTCAGTTCCCTAAGACCAAGAAGGGCGAGGGCATTGTTATCATGGCTCATGGTACCCCAAACACCAGCAATGCTTACTATTCTGTAATTCAGGCTAAGCTGCATGAAATGGGCTACAACAATGTATTCATTGAGACTGTAGAGGGTTGGCCAAGCCTGGAAACCATTATTCCAAAGCTGAAGGCTCAGAAGATTAAGAAGGTTACCATTATGCCATTCATGATGGTTGCTGGCGACCATGCAAACAATGATATGGCTGGTGACGAGGAAGATTCCCACAAGTCCATTCTGAAGTCTGAGGGCATTGAGGTAGTTCCTTACATTCACGGTATTGGCGAGAACCAGGCTGTTCGTGATGTATTTGTAAAGCGGGCTAACGATGCTTGGGAAGCTCTGGAAAAATAAGATTGGTTGTACGAATGCTTATCTTCTAGTGGACATTAGATAAGATATATGGGACAGGAAAGATGGATATTAGCCCCAAAGGCTGGTATCCATTTTTCTATGGAATTATTTTGTACTTATTCATTGCTAAATTTGTTAAATCAGTATAAAATATAAGTGAGTGTGGGGTAGATGGTGTATAGAATATTTTGAGGGGGCAGGTGGAGTATTGATGACTTCAGAAATGCTGAACACGAAGGAAATAGATGATATTCTACAGGTAATACGCAAGGTATATCATACTATTATATATGTGGATTTGGGAGATGGCTCCTATCATTGTATTCAGACCAGCGAGCAGGGTATCAAGGCACTGTTGGAGAAAAGAGATTTTGGTATTCAAAGTCTGACGGAATACCTTACCTCTTCTGGTTTGGTTTATGCTGAGGATGCCAGGGAGTTTGCGGAATTTTTTGACTTGGACAAAATGAGACAGCTTCTGGATGATGGGAAGGAGTATTTAAGCATAACCTATCGGCGGGCCAAAGGGGGCCGTTATCGCTGGGATATGCTGGAGGTTATTCCTAGCCGTGAGTACAATAATAAGCACAGAGGCATTGTTATCTGTGTCCGGGATATTAACGAGGAACACCAAAGGGAGCTGGACAAGGAAGCCAAGCTTTCCCTTAAGGAAAAACAGTTGGTGGGGGACAAAACAATCCTAATCGTGGATGATTCGGAGTTGCAGCGTACCACACTAAGCTATTTTTTGGATAGATATTATAAGACTATGGAGCTGGCCAATGGTCAGGAGGCTTTGGACTATCTTCGCAAGCATAGCACCGAAATTAGTGCCATTCTGTTGGATTTGAATATGCCTATTATGGATGGCTATACTTTCCTGCAGGAATTTCAGAAGGATGAGATTCTCAATATGATTCCTGTGTTGGTGTTAACCAGTGACAGCACGCCTGAGGAGGAGGCAGAATGCCTTAAGGATGGCGCTACGGATTTTGTGGCCAAGCCATTTAACCCAGATGTATTGCTGAGCCGTATTCAGCGGGCTATTGCTTTGCATGAAAAAACTGTTATGCTGAATATTCTTCGCTTGGATAATCAGACCAATTGCTATACCCGTGACTATTTTATGCATATGGCGGAGCATGTACTGGCCAAATATCCTGATGAGGAATTTGATTTGGTATGTACTCACGTGGTAAATCTGGCCAATATTAACGAACAATATGGCACCAATCAGGGAGAGGCCATTCTTCGCTATGTAGCTCAGAATCACGATGTCAGCGAATTTGAGCGGAATATTTTTGGCCGCTTGGATGATGCCACCTTTGTACAGCTGTTGCCTCATTCGGTGAATATCCATCAGAAGCTGGTGGAACAGCAGGTAGAGGAATTTCATGAATATGAGCAGGTGAAGGCCGGACTGCCTCCTTTTATGCAGAAGTTTGGCATTTACGAGCGGGTTGATCACAATCTGCCAGTAAGCGTTATGTGTGATAGAGCTGTTATGGCTTTGGATAAGATAAAGAATGTTTATAAGCAGCGAGTAAAGGTATATGATGAATCCCTTCGCAGTAGGGCATTAAAGAGCCAGCAGATACTGGAAAACATGGAGGAGGCTATTACCAAGCATCAATTCCAGGTGTGGTATCAGCCAAAGCATAATATTCGAACAGGCAAGCTGGTGGGCGCAGAGGCTTTGGTGCGTTGGATTCATCCTAAGTACGGCTTTATGTCTCCAGCAGATTTTGTGCCTATTTTTGAGGAAAATGGCTTTGTGTCCCATATGGATTATTATGTATGGGAGGAATCCTGTGCAGCTATGGAGCGATGGAAAAAGCAGCAGCTGAAAACTGTGCCTGTTTCTCTGAACATTTCCCGGAAAGATTTTATTTATTTTCATGGGGAAGAGCTGCTAACACCTTTGATAAAGAAATACAATCTGGAGCCTAAGGATATTCATATTGAAATTACAGAGTCTGCCTATATTGATAATCCTGAAATGGTTATCAAAAATGTTAATGCCTTGCATAAGGAGGGCTTTGTGGTAGAGTTGGATGATTTTGGCACAGGATATTCTTCTCTCAGCATGTTTGGCCATATGGATATTGATGTGGTAAAGCTGGATATGGGCTTTATCCGCCAGAAGCAAAATGAAAATAATGATAAGATGATGCAATATATCATTGATATGTGCAAGAATATGAATCTGCGGGTGCTTTCTGAGGGCGTAGAGACCGAGGAGCAGCGGCAGCGTTTGATGAGTATGGGCTGTGACTATGTACAGGGCTATTATTACTCCAAGCCTTTACCAGAGAAAGAATTTGTAGATTATTTAAAGAAACATAGTTGAATCAAAGCTTAGGATTATGTATAATATTTACCGTGGAATCTTATGATTCCGCGGTTTTCTTTTTGTGCAAAAAATTATTTATATACTTAGGAGGGTTTTACCATGGAAATAGACAGCCTTTCATCCTTAGAGCGTCGGGAGATTCTTCTGACTGATATCAGAAATGCCATTGAGGTGGAATGGTCCAACCCCATGAAGATGAATAATGACGATGCGGTTCTTCGTTCAGCCTTGACCATGTCAGATATAGATTCAGCCTATGCCAGACTGCGCCGTTTTGCACCTCTTATGCGGCTGCTGTTTCCAGAAACAGAGGATCGTAATGGTATGATTGACTCTGATTTGGTGGAGGTATCCAAGCTGAAGCGGGCCTTGAATAATTCTCGTATTGGTGCTGATATCAAGGGCCGGCTGATGATGAAGATGGACAGCCATTTGGCAGTGGCAGGCTCTGTTAAGGCTAGAGGCGGTATTTATGAGGTGCTGAAACACACTGAAAAGTTGGCTGTTGAGCATGGTATACTCATTGGTTATGAGGATGATTACACCAAGCTGGCAGACAGCGAGGCCAAGGAGTTCTTTGCTACCCAGAAGCTGCAGGTAGGTTCCACCGGTAATTTGGGCCTGGCTGTAGGCATTGTAGGTGCTGCCCTGGGCTATCAGACTATTGTTCATATGTCTGCTGAGGCCAAGGAATGGAAAAAGGAGCTTCTCCGCAGCAAGGGCGTTACTGTAATGGAATATCATGGAGACTACAATGAAGCAGTAAAAATGGGCCGGGCTGAATCTCAGCAGGATGAGGATAGTTATTTCATTGACGATGAAAATTCCCATGAGCTGTTTTTGGGTTATGCCGTAGCGGCTAAGATGCTGCTGCCTCAGCTGGAGCATGAGCATATTGTGGTGGATAAGGAGCATCCTCTCTTTGTATACCTGCCTTGTGGTGTAGGTGGTGCTCCAGGTGGTATTACCTTTGGTCTGAAGCAGATTTTCGGTGAAAATGTACATTGCTTCTTTATTGAGCCAACTCAGGCACCTTGTATGCTGTTGGGCATGGTTACAGGCCTGTTCAACAATATTTCCGTGCAGGATATCGGCCTTTCTGGCAATACTGTGGCGGATGGCTTGGCTGTAGGGCGTTCCTCTGGCTTTATTGGAGAATATATTATGCCTTTCCTTAGTGGCAGTTTTACCATTAAGGATAAGCGTATTTTTGACTATATGAAGCTTCTGTGGCAGGAGGAGGGTATCTTCCTGGAGCCAAGTGCCTGTGCTGCCATTCATGGCCCTGTGTGCATGGGACATTCTGCGGTTATGGATGAATATAGATACGATAACAATCTTAATAGACGTATGGAAAGAGCTACTCATATTATTTGGGCCACCGGGGGAAGCCTGGTGCCAGAGGGGGAAAAAGAGCAGCTTATACATAAAAAATAATGGAATCATTTAGGAGTTGACAAAATGGATTTATTACTATGTTCCCTGCTGATTTACTTGCTGGGAACAATTACCATTATCTGGCCTCACAAGCTGGAAATGGCCGCACATTATGCAGGTACAGCTTGTGCCATCATTGCCAGCGGCATGGTGGCTGTTATAAGTATCTGCTATCTTGTTATGCCTGTAGGCGGACTGCTGGTAGACACAGGCTGGGGAAGCTATTCTCTGGCAGCTGATGGCTGGAGTAGTGTATTTTTAGCAATTACAGGTATTGCCGGTTTCTTTATCAGCATTTATGCTTTAGATTATGCCAAGGGCTACCGGGGCAGCCGGATTCGGGCTTTAACTGGCTTGTGGAATCTTTTCCTCCTTTCCATTGTGGCAGTGCTGATTGCCGGAGATGCCTTTACCTTTATCGTGGCCTGGGAGATTATGGCTTTGGTATCCTTCCTGCTGGTTAACCATGAGGCTGACCGAAAGGAAACCGTATCAGCAGCCTATCAGTATATGGTCATGACTCATTTGGGCACTGCAGCTATTCTGGTGGCCTTTTACCTTTTAGGCAGTCATTCTGCCAGCTTTTCCTTTGTGGATATGATGCAGAATACTTTGGATGGTTCCCTGAAGCATATTGCTTTTGGCTGTGCCTTTGCTGGTTTTGCTCTCAAATCAGGTTTGATGCCTCTCCATACCTGGCTGCCTAATGCTCATCCAGCGGCACCTAGCCATGTATCTGCTCTTATGAGTGGTGTTATGCTGAAGGTGGCTCTCTATGGTTTTGGACGTTTTGCTTTCCAGTTCATTGGTATGGATAATATCTGGTATGGCCTGATTGTCATGATTGTAGGCTTGCTGTCTGCTTTTCTGGGAGTGCTTTATGCCACTATGGAAGTGGATATGAAAAGAATTTTGGCCTATTCTTCTGTGGAGAATATGGGCATTATTTTTGGTGCCTTTGGCTGTGGTATGCTGCTTATGGCCATGCATCTGATGCCTTTGGCTATTGTAGCTTTTACGGCTGCTACTGTTCACGCCTTTAGTCATAGCCTGATGAAGGGCTTGATGTTTATGAGTGCTGGTGCAGTTATGCATGCCACTGGCAGTAAAAATATAGAAAAAATGGGTGGTCTTTTGAAAAAAATGCCATATACTGCATTTTTCACTTTGATAGGTGCTATGGCATTATCCTCCCTGCCTTTTACCAGTGGTCTTGTAGGTGAGTGGCTGGTACTGCAGAGCTTTATTACTCTGGCTCAGCAGGCAGGTACGCCAGAGCTGAGGCTTTTGGTGGTGCTGTCCTTTATTTTGTTGGGCCTGACTGGTGCTACTGCATTGGGATGTTTTGTCCGCCTTTATGCTACCGCCTTCTTGGGCCGAGCTAGAAGCCATATTGTAGACAAGGCTCATGAGCAGCCTTTCTTTATGCTGCTGGGCATGGGTATTGCTGCTGTTCTGGTGGTGGCCGTAGGTATTCTGCCAGATCCAGTGGTAAATACTATGCAGATGCTGGTGGCAGGCCCTATGACTGCTCCTATGGGTAATCCTTTGGGCATTATGTGGGGTGGCAGCGGTCACTATGCTATTTACAGTCCTGTGATTATTTTGGCTGTAACCTTGGTAATCACTTTGGCTGTGGCTATTGCGGTGGCCTGCTTTGGCGGTGGCTTCCAGCGCCGTGAGGTTACTTGGAATTGCGGTACTGTGCCTACTGAGCGTCAGCAGTACAGTGCTACAGGCTTTAGCAAGCCTTTGCGCCGAGCCTTTGACTCCATTTTGAATCCTCAGCGTCGTACTGAGTATATTCGCAAGGACCATGATTATTTCGGCCGCAAGCTGCAGGTACATCTGGAGATTCCTGATTTGTTTACCGAAAAGCTTTACAAGCCTATCCAGACTTGGATGATTAGCTCATCCTCGGCCTTTAGGCATATTCAGGAGGGCAGTGTCAGCCTGTATATTGGCTACACAATGATTGCTATGATATTTGTTTTAATCTGGGGGGTTATGTAATGGGCTATGTTTTTCAGGGGCTGGCGCTGAATATTGTGCAGGCGCTGCTGCTTTTGGCCTTTGCTCCTCTTATTGCAGGTATTATTAATAAAGTAAAGGCATTTTTGCAGAAAAGACAGGGCGCCAGCGTGTTGCAGGAGTATTTTGATTTGGCCAAATGGTGGAAGAAGCCTACTATTCTCACACCGTATACCAGCATTATTTTTGTAGTGGCTCCTGCTGTGTACTTTATTACCAGTTTTTTGGCGGCCTCTATGCTGCCAGGCTTTTTGGCTGGTCAGATTAGCATTAGTGATGCCTTTATTTTTGTTTATATTCTGGCTTTAGGCCGCTTCTTTATGTGCTTGTCCTCTATGGATGCTGCTACCGCCTTTGGCGGTATGGGTGGCTCCCGTGAGGTCTATGTTTCTGTTTTGGTGGAGCCTGCGGTGATGCTGGCTATTTTGATTAACAGTCTGCGCTACCATAGTACCACCCTTTCTGGCATGGTTATTGACTATGATGGAGCTTATTTTACAGTTTCCGCTGCTTTGGCCTGTGTAGCCTTTTTCCTGGTTATTTTGGCTGAGAATAGCCGCCTGCCAGTGGACAATCCTGATACCCATCTGGAGCTGACTATGATTCATGAGGGCATGACTTTGGAATATTCTGGTCCTTTGCTTACCTTGATTCATTTGGGCAGTATGTTGAAGGTAATGGTTTTCCTGACACTTTTTGGTGCCTTGTATCTGCCTTTGGCTGTACCTTTGGCAGTTAAGATTCTCTTTGGGGCAGTATTGATTGGCCTGGTGGAGATTCTCAACAATAAGATGAGATTGTTCAAGGTGCGGGTATATATGGGGGCAGCTATTGTGCTGCTGCTTTTGGCTATTATTGCAGAATAAGGAGGACTGGAAGATATGGATTATTTAGTTGTTTTTCTGGTTCTCGTTGTTTTTCTCCAAACCAGAATTACGGATTTGCGACGGGCGGTTATTTGTATGGCCAGCCAGTCTTTGATTATTGCCTGTGCCTGCTTCTGGCTGGGACTTTCCTATAGCAGCGGGTTTCATGCATTTGTGCCAGGTCTTTTGACCTTGGCGGTAAAGGTTATTTTCATTCCAGGAGCTGTTCTCCATCTGGTAGGCAAGCTGACCAATGAGCGGGAGATATTGTCTGAGAGTAATGTTAATTATTCCACTATGGCTGCCGCTTTGTTTTTGGTGCTGGGCTATGCCTTGGTAGAGAGATTACTGCCAGGCTCTGCTGGGCGGGATATTGTTGCGGCTTCTATTCTGATGATTATGACAGGCCTTTCCATGATGGTTCTGCGTAAAAGAGCCATTATTCAGATTGTAGGCCTGATTACACTGGAAAATGGTATTTATCTCTTAGGACTTTTGCTAACTCAGGGATTGCCTTTGGTGGTGGAGCTAGGTGTATTTTTGGATGTGCTGATTGCGGTAGTAGTATTGGTAATCCTTACCTCCAGAATGCGTCTTTCCTTTATGACTACTGATACCAGTGTAATGAAAAAACTGAAAGGGTAATGAAATGAATCTTAGTATAAGTGATCTTATATATATCATCCTGGCGTTGCCTGTAATCTTCAGTTTGATTTCGGCAACCAATTTACTGCCCAAGGATGGACTGCATTGGCTGAACCGTATTACAGCCACAGTTGTTTTTGTAGTATTGGTGCAGTTGGTATTAAATTTTGATGTAAATTCTCCTTATAGGGATGAATATCTGTATTTGGACGCTCTAAGCGTTTGGATGCTTTTGATTATTGGCACCTTGTATCTGGCCTTTGCTTGGACCAGTAAAGCCTATTTGGATAGAGATACCAACAAGCGTTATGGCTATCTCCGGCGCTTCGGCCGATTGGAGGGGCGTTTTTATGCTCTTTCCCATATGTTTGTCTGGATTATGTTGGGGGTAGTTGTTGTCAACAATCTGGGCCTAATGTGGGTAGCCATTGAGGCAACTACCTTGGTATCTGCCTTGCTGGTGGCCTTTAAGTTTACACGCACCTCTTTGGAGGCAGCCTGGAAATATGTTATGGTATGTACTGTAGGTATTTGTTTGGCTTTGCTGGGAACTATTCTGGTTTATTATATCCAGTTGACCTGTGTAGGCAATACCAACCCTTTGGATTGGCTGTATCTGGCTCAGCATGTGGATAATATTGACAACGGTATGGCTAAGCTGGCTTTCTGCTTCCTTTTTGTAGGCTATGGCACCAAGATTGGCTTGGCTCCTATGCATGCCTGGCTGCCAGATGCCCATTCCGAGGCTCCAGCCTTGACCAGTGGCCTTTTGTCTGGTGCTCTGTGTATCTGTGCAATTTATGCCCTGATTCGCAATATGATTATTCTTTTGCCAGCTATCGGGGTAGATTTTGTCAGCGGGCTGTGTCTGTTCTTTGGTTTATTTACCGTAGCTATGGCAGTGCCTTTTGTGCTGGTACAGAGAGATGTAAAGCGTATGCTGGCCTATTCCTCTATGGAAAACTTTGGTCTGATGATGGCTGCCTTGGGACTTTTTGTGCCTATGGCGGCTCAGGCTATGCTGCTGCATATGTTTAACCATGCTTTGGTGAAATACTCCTTGTTCTATACAGCAGGCACTATTATGGAGGAATTTGGCACCAAAAATATGATGCGTATTCATGGTATGATGAGCCAAACTCCTAGAACAGCATTGTTCTGGCTGTTGGGCATTGTAGGCATTCTGGGTATGCCTCCTTTTGGTATCTTCTTTAGCAAATTCTTTATAGTCTTTGGTTTCTTCCAGTCAGAACATCCTTGGCTGGGTATTTTGATGCTGGTACTGCTAGCTGGTATGCTGATTGGCATTCTCTACCACGTTATGCGTATGTTTGGCGGTCAGTCCAAGCGCAAGCATGCTATAGAGCTTTTTGGGGTGGTAGATTCCCTGACCTTGGCTGGTCTGTTGCTCTTTAGCTGTGTAGCTAGTGCAGGACTTGGCCAGATTGATGTATTGAATACTCTGCTGCAGCATGCAGCACAGATTGTTCTGGGAGGTGTTTACTAATGCAGCAGGTTGTTTCATCAGAAGAATTGCTGGCTGCGGCTCTGCAAGTATATGAGCAGGGCAAGCACCCTCTCACCGCTATGTTTGGCCGAGATGAAACCTTAAATGGAGCAGGCTATGCCATTTATTGTTGTTTTGAAGTGCCTGAAAAAAGGGATGTACATATTGTAAAGGGTGTATTCTCAGCAGAGGGGCCTCTTAGCTATGAGAGTCTTGCCCATGCTATTCCAGCAGCTGCCTGGTATGAGCGGGAAATCCATGATATGTTTGGCTTGGTGCCAGAGGGACATCCGGATTTGCGTCCCTTGGTGCTTCATGAAAGCTTTCCAGAGGATTTTCATCCTCTTCGTAAGTCAGTGGCTGTTAACGCCAAGGTACGGGGGGAGCGTAAATTCAAAATCCGCACCGCCAAGGGACAAGGACTGTTTCAGGTGCCTGTAGGCCCTATTCATGCCGGTATTATTGAGCCAGGCCATTTCCGTTTCAGTCAGGCTGGCGAGGCTATGCTGCAGCTTGATGCCAAGCTGTTCTTTACTCATCGAGGGATTGAAAAGGCTGTAGAGGGTAAAACTCCAGAGGAAGCTCTCCATATTGTGGAGCGTATTTGTGGGGCCTGCAGTGTGGCCAATACCTGGAGTTTTTGTCAGGCTGTGGAGAAGGCAGCAGGAGTTGCTGTACCTCGCAGGGCAGAGATTATCCGCACCTTGCTTTCAGAGCTGGAGCGTATTACCAATCATGTAGGTGATTTGGGCAATATGCCAGCAGGTGTAGGTTTCAATCCTGCTATTAGTCTGGGCAGCAGACTGAAAGAACAGCTGATGCGGCTTTGTGAGGCTGTGGCTGGCAATAGATTCCTCCGAGGGGTTATTGTACAGGGAGGAGTTCGTCAGGATATTACTCCAGAGCTTATTGAGCATATCCATGAGGTTATGGATGCTACGGCTCAGGGTGTGGAGGATTTGGCGGCCATGTTCCGAGAGCAGGAGAACTTCCAAAATCGTGTCCGTACTACTGGTATTATCCGCAATCAGACAGCCAAGGATTTGGCTATGGTTGGGATAGGAGCTAGAGCCAGCGGCTATGCTCATGACAGCCGTAAGGATTTTGCCTATGGCGTTTACCCTGAGCTGGGCTTTGAACCATATACCATGACTATGGGAGATGTGGCGGCCCGCCTTTTGGTGCGTATCGGTGAGCTGTCTGCTTCCTTTGAAATGATGGATAAGCTTTTGGATATGCTGCGGAATTGTCACGGTATGGAGCTTAAGGTAGAGCTGACTCCTAGTCAGGGAGAAGGCTGGGGTATCTGTGAATCTGCTCGTGGCAGCAATTTCCAGTATGTGGCCTTGGATAATGAGGGACGAATTGACCGCCTCTTTGTCCGCAGTGCTTCCTATCCTAACTGGCCTGCCCTGACCATTGCGGTGCAGGGGGATATTATTCCTGATTTTCCGTTGATAAATAAGAGCTTTGAGCTTTGCTATGCTTGTATTGATAGATAAGGGGGAGAGCTGTGTTTAAGGTATTGGAAAGAATTTTTCGTGACAAAATTGCCACCGAGCAGATTTCCCTTGAGGGCAGCGAAAGATTTCGGGGAACTATTGAGGGCAATGGTTCTCCAGAAATGCTGGAGCATTGTCAGTCTGTGTGTCCTGTAGGTGCTTTTCAGGTTCAGGGCGATAGCTACAAAATTGATTATAAAAAATGTCTTTTCTGTGGTAAATGCGTAGAGGCCTGTGCTTCTATTGCTCTGCAGGAGGGCAAGGAGGGCGATGTTCTCCATCATTCCAGCAAGGATGCTATGCCTTATCTTTTAGAGGCTGGTCAGGAGGCTGTGGCAGAGGTATTAAAGCGGAAGCTGGGCCGTTCTCTTCATGTCCGCCATCTGGATGCAGGCTCCTGTAATGCCTGTGACTTTGAAATGGGTGCCATGAGCAATCCATATTATGATTTGCATCGTTATGGTGTAGCCTTTGTAGCTTCGCCACGCCATGCAGATATGCTGATGGTAACAGGTGTAGTAACCCGCAATCTGGAGCAGGCTCTCCGTATGAGCTATGAGGCTATGCCGGAGCCAAGGCTGGTTATGGCCTGTGGTGCTTGTGCAGCTGGCGGTGAAACCTATGGAGATACCTATGCAGTAGTAGGTGCTGCTGACCAGGTGGTGCCAGTGGATTTGTATGTACCTGGCTGTCCGCCAAGACCATCTGCCATGATTGTGGGCATGCTGGCGGCAGCGGATATGCTGGCAGAAAAGCTAAAGCATAAATAATTTTTTGATGAAAGCAATATAAGGAGGTGTGACTATGCCTAGAGAGAAATTTAGCATAGATGGACAGATTCAGCAGATGAAAAGCAAGGGCATTAAATTTGAGATGATTGACGAAAAAGAGGCCAAGGAGTTTTTAGCCAATCATACCTATTATTTTCGTCTGAAGTTCTACGCTAATAACTATACCAAATGTACTACAGGGGATAAGGCAGGTCAGTATGTGAATCTGGACTTTGCTTATCTTAAGGAGCTGTCCCTGCTGGATATCTATCTACGGCGAGTCATGTTCTCCATTGTTATGGATGTGGAGCATTATGCCAAAATCAATTTGCTGGCTTCCCTAGAGAAAAATAAGCGGGAGGATGGCTACAAGATTGTGGCGGAGCTTTTGAAAAAGCATCCTTGGCTGGGCCGGGAGATTGAACGGCAGAAGGCTCCTTATACTGCTGGTTTGATTAATAAATATAAAGGAAATTTTGCCGTATGGAATATTATTGAGGTATTGACCTTTACCAATTTGATTGTGCTATATGATTTCTACTATAGCAAATACAATCAAAAGCATGTGGAGTCAGATTATTTTTACTCTGTCCGAAATATCCGCAATAGTATTGCCCATAACAACTGTCTCCTGCATGATTTGCGGGCTACTCAGTCTGGTCAGCAGGAGGTAAAGGATGAAGAAATCTGCCGCATCGTGGCTGAGATTCCTGGCATTGGTTCCTCCATGCGCAGTACCAAGCTGTGTGTACCTTTCCTTTATGATTTTGTAACTACTCTGGAGGTCTTTAACCAGATTGTTACCAGTCAGAAGGAGCGCATCAAGCGGCTGGAGGTTCTTTATCTGTTGGTAAATAATAGATTCTCCCGTCATATTGATTATTTTGAAGGGAATCCTGTGGTTAAGACAGCTTTGGATTTTATGACCAAGGTGGTTAGCTATTACCGTAGCAAAAATCTGGCGGGAACTCCTACTGAGGATTTAATGTTTTGACAGGCAATAGGCTTTAGGGTACAATCAAATTAGAGATTAATATATAACTTTAGAAAATGAGGTGTTATTATGGCAAATGAAGAGATTATGGACGAGGAAAACATTGTAGTAGAGTTTCAGGATGATGCAGGTAATTCCCTGTATTATCAGCAGGAAATGATTATTCCTGTAGATGGTGTGGATTTTGCTCTGCTGGTAGGCCTTAATGTTGAGAATGATGAAAGCTTTGATGAGGAAGAGAATGTTATCATCGCCAAGATTGTGAAGGACGAAAACGGCGAGGATGAATATGTAGATCCTACTGATGAGGAGTTTGAAAAGGTTCAGGCTGTTTATAACGAGCTTTGCGATGCTGAGGAAGCTGAGTAAAAGACAGTGACCACAAAGAAATTTGTATTGCCCCAGCTTTATTTTAGCAAGCTGATGCGGGCTATTACTGAGTTTGAGCTTATTGAGGAAGGGGATAAAATCCTTCTAGGCATCTCTGGCGGCAAGGATAGTATTTTTATGGCCTATGCTATGGCCATGATGCAAAAACGGCTGAAAAAGAATTTTCAGCTACAGGCGCTTACTATTAATCCCATGTTTTCAGAGGATTTTGATACAGAGCGTATTCGAGGCTTTATGGAGGAGCTGGGGATTCCCTTTGCTTCTTTTCCTGTGGATATTGCTGGTACGATTGAGAATCAGGGAGGCAAGGATCCTTGCTATACCTGTGCTTTTTTCCGTCGAGGTGCCGTAAACCGCTATGCCAAGGAGCAGGGGTGTAACAAGGTAGCCTACGCTCATCACCATGATGATGCAGTGGAAACCTTTTTCATGGGGCTTCTGTATTCAGGACAGCTTCATACCTTTACTCCCAAGACCTATTTGGACAAAATGGATTTGACGGTTATTCGTCCCTTGGTGTACTTCCGAGAAGCGGAAATACGAGAGGCAATTCAGTATCATGGCTTTGAGCCTGTACCCTCGCCTTGCCCTTATGATGGACATACCATTCGTCAGAAGGTTAAGGACTTGATTCAGGAAATAAGTCAGGACAATCCTCAGCTCTACAGTCATCTGGCGGCAGCCATGCGGCAGGATGCCATAGGAGAGCTGTGGGCTCCGGCCAAAACCCGTAAGGAAATGCAAAAGCAGTATTTCAGCTATATGTACGGAAAGCAACAATAAAATATCTCAGATAATATCTGGACAGCAGAGGTGTCAAAGCTAAAAGTGCTTTGGCACTTTTTATTTGCCAGATAATTTGGAAATATTTACACATACACATGGTTTTAGGCTATAATAAAAAATAAAGATGTTGATATGCTGGGCGGGAGGAATAGATATGCAAAAATCTTGGTGGAGCAAGCAGTATGGAATCGTAATTGCAGCCATTGTCTTGCTGATGATAATAGCTTTCTTGTATAAGGATTCTCTTTTGGATACAGAAAAGGTTCATGAGGATGAACGGCTATATAATGTAGGGGTGCTGATAGACAGTACCATTTACGATGCAGGCTGGAACCAGTCTCATTATGAGGGATTTGAGGAGGCTGCTAAGGAGCTGGGGGTAAAGATACATTACAGGACCTTTGTGCCGGACAATGATAATGAAGCAATTCGCATCGCCGGAGAAGAATTGATTGAGGAAGGCTGTCGGGAGATATTTGCCACCAGCTTTGGTTATGGCGAAGGCATTATTAATTTGGCTCAGCAGCATCCGGATATTTATTTCTTTCATTGTGCAGGTACAGAAACCGCACCTAATGTTTCTGTTTATTTTGGTCGTATGTATCAGGCTAGATACCTTAGCGGCATGGCTGCAGGTATGCGTACCAAAACCAATCATATAGGCTTTGTGGCTGCCATGCCCATTGTGGAAGTTATACGGGGAATCAATGCCTTTACCCTAGGGGCGCAAAAGGTAAATCCCCAGGCCGTAGTTCATGTGCGTTGGACAGATAGCTGGGACACACCAGAAAAGGAAAAGGAAGTTACCCAGAAGCTATTGGAGGATGTTCCTGTAGATATAGTGGCTTATCATCAGAATAGCAGCCAGCTATTGGAGGTGGCTCAGACTATGGGGGCTGAGGGAATTGGCTATCATTATGACAATATGGAAAAATTCCCCTATACTATGCTGACCGCTGCTGTATGGGATTGGAAGCAGTTCTATACCAAATTGATTAAGGAATGTATTGACGGCAGATTTACCAGTCGTATATATTATTCTAGCTTGAATAATAATGTTATTAAGATTACTCCTCCTAGAGCTGGAACACTTTCCAGTCAACAGCTAGCGATTATAGACTCCACTAGGAATGCTATTATGTCTGGCAGTTGGGATGTATTTTATGGGCCAATATATAGTCAGGATGGAAGGCTGATGGTGAAGGAGGGAGAAGCCCTTTCGGATAAATATTTGATTCAGAAGATGAATTGGCTGGTAAAGGGAACGGAGGGCAGCAGTGATGGAACAAACAAATGAAAAAACTAAAATTCGTGCTCTTGCCATGAAGCGGATTGTTTTCGCCGGACTTCTACTGGTGCTGGTTTCCTTGGTAATTCTGTTCCTGTTTCGCCAGCGGATTTCTGTTTTGCTGGTAAACAATGTTCAGATAGAAATGCTAAGCATTGTAGAGCAGAACCGTTTTAAGGTAGATGGCCAGCTAGAGGTTATTTTTCGCAATATGGAAACCATTGCTGATGATGCTGCTAACAAAATTAGCAAAGGCCAGTCCTTGCAGGAATTGGATTTGGATAAAAGACTGCTAACCAATGAGTTTAATCATGCTGGCTTAATTAATATTTATGGTCGAGGCCTTGTAGGCCCGGATTTACAGTTAAGACATTTTGTCGGCATCAGGGAATCTCTGCATGGCAGCCAAAAAATTGTTTATATGCCAAATACCGCGCTGGGGGATGTTAATGCTGTAGTATTTTCCGTGCCTGTGGTAAAAGATGATAGGATTTTGGGCAGTCTTTACGCCACTATGGATATGACTAATCTTCAGACGTTGTTTAACGAACAGTCCAATATCAATCCTGATGAAAGCTTTATTATTAATTCTGAGGGCACAGTGTTCGTTAGGGCCAAGGATCAGGAGCTGGCGGAGCAAATAGGCATTCGACTCCATGATTGGCAGCAGCCAGAGGCACCAGAGGATATGCGGAACCTCTACACCAAGATTCGCCAGGACAAATCTGGAGTGGAGAGAGTTACCCTGCCTGATGGGAGACAGGTCTATATTGCCTGTATGCCCTTGGATACGGTAGACAACCTCTATATACTGAATGTACTGTCTATGGAGGTGATTCAAGAACGCATTAACGGGGTGCTGAACAATGCCACTGCTGTAACAGGGATACTGTTGATCATTTTGCTATTTGGCTATGGTATTACAGAAATGCGGCAGGTTAAGCATGGCCAGGAGATTTATAATCTGGCTTATATTGATACCTTGACTGGCTTGTATAATAAAGAAAAATACAAAAGGGATATGCTGAGAGAAATTGAAAATAAGCATAGCTCCCTTTGTGTATCTATATTAAATATTCGTGGTATGAAAACCATTAATGAGCTGCTAGGCGTGTCCTTCGGTCATAATGTACTCCGCCAGGTAAGCGAAATACTAAAAAGCCAGCTGTTAAAGCAGGAACAATGCTATATCGGAGATGGAGGTCTTTTCTGTCTGGTGAGCTGGGATGTGAGCAAGGAAAAGGTAGAAAGCCGTCTAAAGGAATTGATAGAGAAGATTCAGGCCGGAGACTGTGCCCAAGGTAAGTACAATATTCAGCTTTCTGCTGGAGCCTATTGGCATCTTATTAACAAAGAAAATGTAGGGGAGGGCACTTTGTCTCTCAGCTCGGTTTCTCTGCCTGCTATGGACAGCTTCATAGATACAGACAGTCATTGGCCAGAAAACTTTTTTACCAAGGCCAGGGCCGCCTTGAAGCAGTTAAAGATAAGTGACAAGGGAGGAGTGCGTTTTTTTGATGACAATTTGGCAGAAAAAATTCGCACAGAAAAACTGTTGGAGAACAATTTCCAGCAGGCTTTAGAAAATAACGAATTTGTTCTGTACTATCAGCCTAAATATGGTATCAAAGGCGCAGAGCCAGAGCTGCATGGCGCGGAGGCTTTGATTCGCTGGATAAGCCCAGAGTATGGCTTCTTGTCACCGGGAAGATTTATACCTCTTTTTGAGCGGGACGGCAATTTGGAGATTTTGGACAGACATGTGTTGAAGCTGGCCTGTCGGCAGTTAAGACAATGGCTGGATGCTGGTTACAAGGCTGTGCCAATTTCTGTTAATATATCTAGACGAAATATCGTGGGGGGAAATAACTTTCTGGCATATGCCTTGGATGTGCTGGCAGAATACCAAATTCCAATCAATTTAATTCAGCTGGAGATTTTGGAAACTGATGCTTCTGTGGATTCTAAGCTGTTAATAAGGTTCCTTCAGATTTTTAAATCCAGCGGATTTAGCTTGGCTATGGATGATTTCGGCAGCGGTTATTCTTCCCTTGGTATGTTCAACTCCATGCCTATTGACTGTCTAAAACTGGATAAAAGCTTTTTTGACAGTTGGCAGCCAGATATGTCAGAAAGGGATAGCTGTCTGATTAAATATATGATAAAGGCAGCCCATGATACAGGCAGAACAGTGGTAGCTGAGGGTATCGAAGAAAAATTCCAAGTAGATTTGCTTCGGCAATATGATTGTGATATGATACAGGGATATTATTTCAGCAAGCCATTGCCAGCAGAAGAATTTGCTAGCAAAATGCATAAGCGGGTATAAAGTAAAGCAGTGAGAGGGGAAGCCATCTCACTGCTATTTTTATGGAATATACAGAACATATCCTTAAAAAAACTTGCGTTTACTGGAAAATGTGGTTGATGAATGGACTTTTGTTATTTTATAGTGGATTTTTTTAGGAAAATACTTGCATATCTGGCTTTTTTCCTTTATTATGGTAAATGTATCTCCACAGAGGAGAAATATATTGTTTGGAGGCGTTAGCTTTGATTAAGGTTTTAGTCAGCGGTGCCTGCGGCAGAATGGGACAGGCAGTTGTCAAGGCTGTTATGGAGGACCAGGAGCTGCAGCTAGTAGCTGCTGTTGATATTAAAACCGGCATTGATGCCGGTGAAATGGTGGGCATGGGCAAATCCGGTATAATTGTCACCGACAATCTGGACCAGGCCATTGAGGATACCAAGCCAGAGGTTATGGTAGACTTTACTCGCCCAGATGTGGTATATGGCAATGCTGTCAAGGCATTGAAGAAGGGAGTATCTCCTGTTATTGGTACCACAGGTCTTTCTGAGGAGTCCAAAGCAGAGCTGGCTCAGCTGGCAAAGGATAACAATGCACCATGCTTTATTGCACCAAATTTTGCTATTGGTGCTGTACTGATGATGCTGATGGCCAAGCAGGCTGCCAAATATATGCCAGAGGTGGAGATTATAGAGCTTCATCATGACAAGAAGCTGGATGCCCCATCTGGTACAGCTCTCCAGACTGCGGCTATGATTTCTGAGGTGCGGGCTGCTCATCAGCAGGGCAATCCAGAGGAAAGCGAAAAGGTGCAGGGAGCCAGAGGTGCCAATGTGGATGGTATGCATATCCACAGCGTTCGTCTGCCAGGTTATGTGGCTCATCAGGAGGTTATCTTTGGAGGTCTTGGTCAGACTTTGACTATTCGCCATGATTCCTTGAACCGTGAGTCCTTTATGCCAGGTGTATGCCTGGCCTGCAAAAAGGTACGCAGCCTTTCCGGTCTGGTAATCGGCTTGGACAAGGTCATGGATTAATATTGATTAACATTTGAAAGGATGTATATAGATGAAAAAATATAATGTTGCTATTCTGGGTGCTACTGGTGCTGTAGGTCAGGAATTTCTGAATCTGATTGAGGAGCGTAATTTCCCATTTGCTGAGCTGAAGATGCTGGCTTCCAAGCGTTCTGCTGGTAAGAAGATTCAGTTCATGGGCAAGGAGTACACTGTTGAGGAGGCTGCCGAGGACTCCTTCAAGGGTGTGGATATTGCGCTTTTTGCTGGCGGCGCTGCTAGCAAGACCTTTGCACCTGCTGCTGTAAAGGCTGGTGCTGTAGTTATTGATAACTCCAGTGCTTTCCGTATGGACCCAGAAGTACCATTGGTTGTACCAGAGGTAAATCCAGAGGCTATTGCCAACCACAAGGGTATTATTGCTAACCCTAACTGCTCTACCATTATTATGGTTATGGCTCTGAAGCCTCTTTATAATGTATCCAAGATTAAGCGTGTAGTTGTATCCACCTATCAGGCTGTATCCGGTGGTGGCAAGGAAGCTATGGCTGAGCTGGAGGAGCAGGTAAAGGCTATTAACGAGGGCCGTCCTGTAGTTGCCAATATTCTGCCTGGTGCATCTCTGGCTAAGCATTATCAGATTGCTTTCAACCTGATTCCTCAGATTGATGTATTCAAGGACAATCTCTACACTAAGGAAGAGATGAAGATGATCGACGAGACCAAGAAGATCATGAATGATGATAGCATGAGAATCACTGCTACCACTATTCGTGTTCCTGTATACAGAAGCCATGCTGAGTCTGTAAACGTAGAGTTTGAGGACGAGATTTCTGTAGAAAAGGCTCGTGAGGTACTGGCAGCATTCCCAGGTGTTACCCTCACTGATAATCCTGATGAGCAGATTTATCCAATGCCTTTGGAGACTTCCGGCAAGGACGATGTAGAAGTAGGTCGTATCCGTAAGGATTATTCCACCGATAATGCCCTGAATTTCTGGGTATGCGGTGACCAGATTCGTAAGGGTGCAGCTCTCAATGCCCTCCAGATTGCTGAGTACATGATTAAAAATGAAATGGTTTAATTAATTACCAAATAAATAAGAGAAGCCCTGTCAGATAGAGAATCTGGTTCCTATTTGGCAGGGCTTTTGTGATATAATTATATTTGAATGAATTGGATTTTAGGTGCAAGGGAATAATATTGGCAGAGGATGGGGAAGTGTGATGGATAACATTAAGAAAAAATTATTTCGGCTGCAGGATGTTTGCTATGGGGATTTTCATAGCAAATTAATGCCTAATATTGCTAGGGAGAAAATTATTGGTATCAGGGTGCCTGTTCTGCGACGATTTGTTAAGGACTTGTCTGAGGCAGAGAAGGAAGATTTTCTACAACAGCTTCCACATAACTATTATGAAGAAAATAATCTTCACGGACTGATTATTATGGAAAGCAAGGATTATGGAAGCTGTATAGGAGAATTGGAAAGATTTTTGCCTTATATAGACAACTGGGCCACCTGTGATATGCTGCGGCCCAAAATTTTGAGCAAGCATCTCCCTGAGCTGCTGGAGAAAATCTATCAATGGCTGGCTAGTGAGGATACCTATATTGTACGATTGGCCATTGGCTTTCTCATGAGCTTTTATCTGGATGATGGAGCTTACCAAAGAGAGTATTTGGCCAAGGTGGCAGAGGTTTCCTCTAAAGAATATTACGTCCGTATGATGGTGGCTTGGTATTTTGCCACTGCCCTAGCTAAGCAATATCAGGATGCATTGCCTTATATGCAAAAAGGGAGAATGGAGGAATGGACTCGCCGTAAGGCAATCCAGAAGGCCCTCGAAAGCCGCAGAGTTAGTCCGGAACACAAGGATTATCTGCGAAGCCTTCGATAAAGTGACAACTGGAAGGGATGAACAACGAATATTCTGGCAAGTTATTTTGATTTTGTATGATATTCATATGGAAGGCGAGGAAACGGTAAAATCTTGCATATTGTATATAGCTGTGCTATTCTAAGGAAGCGGACAGTTTTGTTCGGTTTTACAGGGGCACAGATGTCCTTTTTATTTTCAAAGGAGAGGGAAAAATGAAAAAATTCGATCTTAGTAGTTTGGGCAAGTGGATTATCCTTGCCACGGTATTAGGTGCTGTAACTGGTTTGGTCATGGGTAAGGATGCCAGTATGTTTGCACCAGTTGGCAATCTGTTTATGACACTTATCAAGATGATTGTTGTACCAATGGTTTTTTTCTCCTTGGTTGGCGGTGCGGCCTCCCTGGGAAATTCTAAAAGTGCAGGCAAAATAGGTTTGGTTACATTCCTTTATTATGGTGTAACCACAGCTGTAGCGGTAGTTTTGGGGATTCTGTTCAGTGAGGCTTTCCAGCCCGGGGATAATATTGCTTTGGATGCTATTGCTGAGGCCAGGGTTGATGTGGATATGTCCCAGAGTGGTTCCATTCCCGGTTTTTGGGAAACAATTACTGGCTTTGTACCAGTAAATCCTTTTGCGGCTATGGTGGAGGGCAATATTTTGCAGATTATTGTCTTTGCTCTGTTTATAGGCTTTGCTCTTTCTACCCTGGAAGTAGAAAAGAAGGATTTCATGATGAAGATTTTTAACTACTGTACAGAAATTTTCATCAAGATTATGACTGCTATTATGTATGTAGCACCTCTTGGCGTATTCGCGTTGATGGCTGACGCCTGTGGTACTTTTGGTTATGCTATTCTGGTCAAAATTCTATATCTGATTGCTCTATATGTGGCAGTATTGATTCTAGTAACCTATGTTATGATTGGCGGCTCTGTAGCCCTATTTTCCAAGAAGGTTGGTTATGTACAGTTCTTCAAGAGCATGTGGAAATGCCAGCTATTGGCTTTTTCCACTGCTTCCTCTATGGCAGCTTTGCCCTTGAATATGCAGGTTAGTAATGAGGAATTTGGCTTGAACAAAGGTGTTGTATCCTTTGCCCTGCCTTTGGGTGCTACCATCAATATGAATGGTAATGCGGCCTACTATGCCATGGCAGCCTGCTTCTTTGCCCAGATGTATGGTATAGATCTGAGTGTAGGTCAGTATGTGGCTATCATCATAACGTCTACTCTTGGTGCTGTTGGTCAGGCAGGCGTGCCAGGCCCAACTCTTCTGGTGGTAGCTGTTCTAGTATCTGCTGGTATTCCTATTGAGGCTTTGCCAATCCTCTTTGGTGTAGATAGAATCTTTGATATGCTGCGTACTGCTGTAAATATTACTGGTGATGCAGCCTGTGCTTGTATTGTAGATCGTCTTAGTGATGAGACTTAAGCATATTTGATAGGGAGAATTATTTTGAAAAAAACAAATGATACTGATTTGCCTCATGTTGTGGTGCTGGCTACCGGAGGTACGATTGCAGGAACTGGAGCTTCGGATACTCAGATGACGGGGTATCAGGCAGGAGCTTTAGGTGTGGAGGTGCTTTTGGAGGCAGTACCAGCCTTGAAGCAGGTAGCCAATATTACTGGTGAGGAGATTGCCAGCATAGATAGCAAGGATATGACTGAGGAAATTATGCTGAAGCTGTCCTGTAGGTGCAATGAGCTATTGGCTCAGGATGATGTGGCTGGTATTGTAATTACCCACGGTACTGATACCATGGAGGAAACAGGTTATTTTCTCCATCTTACTGTTCATAGTGATAAGCCGGTGGTATTGACAGGCTCCATGCGTCCGGCTACCGCTATCAGTGCTGATGGCCCAGCTAATTTGTACAATGCAGTTAAGCTGGCTGTGGCTTCTGAGGCCAAGGGCAGAGGTGTAATGATTGCCATGAATGATGAAATCTTTAGTGCTCGGGATGTGGTAAAGAGTAATACGGAAAATCTGGCTACCTTTGCTACGCCTAATGGGGCAAAGCTGGGGATTATGGCTGGGGGAAAGCCTCGTTTTTATACCCAGCTTCTTCGCAAGCATACTGTGGACAGTGAATTTTTTGTCAATAAGGATACTGTACTGCCAAAGGTGTTTATTATCTACAGTCATGCTGGAGAAAAAGGAGAAATGGCTGAGGCGGCTGTAGAAAAGGGCGCCAAGGGAATTGTTTATGCCGGTATGGGTATGGGCAGTGTACATCAGGCTTCCGAGGCGGTGCTTATCAAGGCGGCACAGCAGGGGATTGCAGTGGTGCGTAGTACGAGAAGCTATTCAGGTATAGTGGAAGCCGGTTTACCTCAGTGGACGGAGGCTGGATTTATACACAGCGATACTTTGCCAGCAAATAAAGCTCGGATTCTATTACAGCTGGGACTGCTAAGCACTAATAGGCCAGCAGAGCTGCAGAGGATGTTTTTAGAATATTAATATAGCGATATGGGAGTACTCTTTCAGGAGCACTCCCATATCGGTAATTTATTTATACACTTTTTGTAGGCATGGCATATACTCTTCCAGGCACATCGATATACCTGTGAAGAGTATATGTCATGCCTTCTATTTTGTGTATTCATCGCACTTTCTCGCTTTGGCACTGTTTGTAATTTTGACGTATTTACTGAAATAGAACAGCAAATGATAGTACCCTAAGAAAAAACTAGCTGAGCGATATTTAGTTCATATTACCGCTATTGAGGGATTTAGAATCGAAAAATCACGATGATTGGGCAACAGCCGGAGGGGCATGACACTTTTGCGTCATGATAAACTATCAGGCAGGGCCATTAAGTCGGACAGAGCAAAAGTCGTTATGACCGCAGGCTGTATATCGAAAAACTTTGACATATCGAATTATATTTACATCCATAGGGAGATAGGTAACTCGGCAAATCAGAATTTAGCACAAATATCATGTTAGTTTGCAATATATGCACTGTTTTGATAGAATTTACTTATTAGAGTAGCGTAGAGGGTTATTTTATATTAACCATGTACCAGCGTTAGGAAAGGGGATTTTTATGGTAAAGATCGCAGTTATTGGTGGTTCTGGTGTTTATGATCCAGATATGTTGGAGAATGTAAGACAGGAGGTTGTAGAGACTCCTTATGGTGAGGTGTCTTTGCAGATCGGCACCTATGCCGGTAAGGAAGTGGCTTTTTTGGCTCGTCACGGCAGTCATCACTCTATTGCACCTCATAAGATTAATTACAGAGCCAATATTTATGCCCTGAAAAAGCTGGGGGTACGGAAAATTATTTCCACCACTGCTGTTGGTTCCTTGAACAAAGCCATGCAGTTGGGAGATTTTGTCCTGCCAAATCAGTTCCTGGATTTTACCAGAGATAGAGTCTGCACCTTCTACGAAGGTGGTGAGCGTGGGGTAGTTCATGTGGATGTTACCGATCCATATTGCCCTGAACTGAGAAAGCAGATTACAGAGATTGGCAAGAGATTGGGTATTCATGTGATTAATGGTGGCACCTATGTGTGCACCAATGGCCCTCGCTATGAAACTCCAGCGGAGATAAAGATGTTTGCTATGCTGGGTGGTGATTTGGCTGGTATGACCAATGTACCAGAGGTTACTTTGGCTCAGGAGGCAGAAATGTGCTATGCCACCATTTCCATGGTCACTAATATGGCTGCGGGGATTTCTGAAACCAAGCTGACACATCAGGAGGTTATGGATGCTATGGCTGCCAACAGCGATAATTTCCGCAAGCTGATTATGACTCTTCTGGCTGAATTGGATCCTGATGAGGACAATTGTGACTGCGCCCATGTCTTGGAAGGGGTAGGCGGTTTCAAGCTATGAAAATCATAGCCCGTATGCACAATGATTTTGACAGCAAATTTGGCATTCCTCGCCAAAGCAATGTGGTACAGGAGCTGAAGGGACGGATTGTCTTTGAGCCAGAATATCGCAATGAAGCAGCTCTGCGGGGAATTGAAGGCTTTGATTACCTATGGCTGATTTGGCAGTTTTCTGAGGCAGTGCGGGACAAATGGTCCCCTACGGTAAGGCCTCCTATTTTAGGCGGAAATACCAGAGTAGGGGTATTTGCTACCCGCTCTCCCTTTCGTCCCAACGCCATTGGTCTGTCCAGTGTGAAGCTGGAGAAGGTAGAGCTTCATACCCCAGAGGGACCTGTATTGCATATTAGCGGGGCGGATCTGATGAACGGTACGCCTATATTGGATATTAAGCCTTATCTTGCCTATGTGGACAGCCATCCAGAGGCTGCTCAGGGTTTTCGAGGCCAGGGCTGGAACCGGAAGCTGCAGGTAAATTTTCCTCCAGAGCTTTTGGTGAAGATTCCACCAGAAAAACAGGCAGGCTTATTAGGTGTGCTGGAAAATGATCCCCGGCCTACCTATCAGGAGGATGCCCAACGGATTTATGGTATGTCCTTTGGAGGGCAGGAAATCAAATTCCAGGTGTCAGATGGTATCTTGCAGGTGGTAGCCATAGAAGGATAATCTTTTCTGCTAGCAAGGAACCTTGTTGACAAATTAGTTTGTCAGTTATATAATACAACCATAGAACATGCAACGGAGCATAGGCTTTTGTTGCATGTTCTTTTTTTCTAGGTGTTTTTTACTGATACCCCATGCAAAGCAAAAGGAGATGTATTGTCATGAGAAGTTTTCCCTTATTTAAAGAACTGGAAGCAGAGCGTGATAAAGTCAATGCAGAGTTTCACAAGGCTACCAAGCCACAGTTGATAGAGAGATTAAAGGAATTTGGTTTTATGCAGCCAGATCCTGATAATCCTACTAAATTAGTCTTGGCGGAGAAGGCTACAGACAATGTTTATCATCTGTCTATCAACCGCTATAGCGTTACTGTACAGTTCCAGCATGTGAGAACTGGCGAAGTAAAGCTTATTTGCGATATTAGCAATTTTGCCATGAATACCCACAATATGATGAATGTTATTATTAAGTGTGTGGATTATTGGCTGCAGTACGGCGTGGTTTATGATTATGTCAGCGCCCAGGGTTTTAGAGAAATAGAGTAATTGATTACTATCGAATGGCACAAGGCAGTTGCTGGATCTAAAAGGAGAATTTTGCAGAGCTTGGACTGGAATTCTCCTTTTTTGTTGCTTACATAAGAAAAATTTTACATTTTTTATTAAATAAGCAGGATTTTTCAAGATTATATAGAATATATTTTCTCAGAAGGTTTAGTTGATAAATATGGTCTGATAGAGGATTGAGATTGTATGCGTAAGATATGGAATGTAAAAAAATGTGATGCAGGGCAGGCGGCGGCTTTGGCGGCAGAAACAGGTATCTCTACTTTGTTGGCAGGAGTTCTGCTGAATAGGGGCATTGATAATCGGGAAAAGGTGGAGGAGTTCCTTCATCCAGAGAAATGGGACTATCATGATCCTTATCTCTTGCCGGATATGGCGGCTGCGGTTAAGCGGATTCGTCAGGCTATAGACAGTCGGGAACAGATAGTTGTTTATGGCGACTACGATGCTGATGGTATTACGGCCACTACGATATTGCTAAAATGTCTGAAAAAAATGGGGGCTTTGGTGGATTACTATATACCAAATAGATTTACCGAAGGCTATGGCATTAATCAGGAGGCTCTGGAAAAACTGTATAATCTGGGAATTTCTCTGATTATAACTGTGGATTGCGGTATCAAATCCCTGCAGGAGATTGAATCCATGTCAGGGAAAATTGATTTTATAGTTACAGATCACCATTTGCCGGGGGAGGAGCTGCCCAAGGCCGTAGCTGTGGTGGATGCCCATAGGCAGGATTCTGTTTATCCCTGCAAGGAGTTGGCTGGGGTAGGCATTGCCTTTAAGCTATGTCAGGCTCTAGGCAAGGAAATGGCAAATCCAGCCTGTGAGGAGGCGGCTCTGGAAATTGTGGCCTTGGGTACGGTGGCAGATGCAGTGCCTCTGGTAGACGAAAACCGCAAAATTGTGGCAGCTGGTCTAAAAAGAATGTCCACCACCCAAAGTGTGGGCTTGAAGGCCTTGATTGATATTACAGGCTTGGCAGGCAGGGATATTGATAGTACCGCCATAGGTTTTATTCTGGCTCCTCGTATCAATGTGGCAGGCAGGCTGGAAAGTGCCCGCCTTAGTGTGGAATTGCTTTTGTGTCAGGACTCAGAGCAGGCTGCCCAAATGGCGGAACGGCTCAATGAGCTGAATCATACCCGCAAGGAGCTAAAGAATCGAATACAGGCTGCGGCGGAGGAACAGCTGGCCAAGGTGGATATGGATAATGCCAGAGTGATTGTAGTGGCTGGTCAGGGGTGGCACCATGGTGTTCTGGGCTTGGTGGCTTCCTCTTTGCAGGAAAAATACTATTTGCCTACAGTGGTTATCAGCATTAAGGATGGGATTGGTAAAGGCTCCTGCCGCAGTATTCCCGGCTTTAATCTTTTTGAGGCCTTGGGGAATTGCCAACAGCATTTACTGCAATTTGGCGGTCATGCTATGGCAGCAGGCTTGACGGTGGCGGAGAATCAGATTGATGCCTTTAGAGAAGCGTTAAGCAAGGAAACTCTGCGGCAAATGGAGCCGGAGCAGTTTATTCCTAGCTTTAATATTGATATGGAGATTTCCCCTGGGGATATGACCATGTCTATGGTGGAGGAGCTTTCTCTGCTGGAGCCTTGCGGTATGGCCAATGAAAGTCCCCTATTTGCTTGTAAGGGCTTGCGGGGAGTTAATGGTGAGCTAAAGGGAACAGATGCCAATCATCTTAAGTTCTCTGTGGCAGACAAGGGGCATTTGGTGGAGGCCATTGCCTTTAATATGCCGGAAATGCTGAACAAGGTGAACCAGAGCAGATTTGATATGGTGTATGCTGTGGGCATTAATGAATGGCGGGATATGCGGAATCTGCAATGTGTGGTTCGCTGTTTGGAGTCTCCTGTGCCAGCACAGCAGGAGATGCAGCCAAATCGGGAGTTCCTTAAGGGAATATATGGCTTTTTGTTGGGCAGAGTGAAATCTGGGCGGAAAATGTCCTCAGATTTGACCTGGGTGGCTATGCAGGCTAGAGGCCAGGGCTGTCGGGCAACACTGGAAAATGTGGAGGCAGCTTTGCAAATATTTTTGGAGCTGGGCTTATTAGTGGATGATGGTAAGGGATATTTGGAATTAAATCAGTCCAGCGGACCTATGAAGCTGGAGGATTCTCCTACCTACAGACAGCTGAATGGGTTGGAAAATTAGCCGTATTTGGCTAATATGGAGGCAGCATAGTCTAGTAAAATGAAAAAACAGGGCATATGGGCGATAAATGTGCTATACTCTACATATATTGTTATAGTTGGTGGTGGTTCAAATGATGGAACAAAAAGGTCAAAATAATGTCAACATCTACATACCGGAGGTAGCATCGGCTACGGCTGAGGTTACTATTGATGATGTTATAAATGCCGTGGTAAAGTATCAGCCCCATGCTGATGTAAAACTGATACGGAAAGCTTATGATTTGGCTAACGCAGCCCATGCTGGCCAGAAGCGGGCTTCAGGAGAGGATTATATTATTCATCCGCTGTGTGTAGCCAAGATTCTTACAGAATTACAGATTGATGCCACTACCATTACAGCGGCTCTGCTTCATGATGTGGTGGAGGATACTACCTATTCCCAGAGCCAGATGGAGGATATTTTTGGGCAAGAAGTAGCCATGCTGATTGATGGAGTTACCAAGCTGGGTAAAATCAAATATCAGTCCAAGGTGGAGCAACAGTCTGAGAATTACCGCAAGCTGTTTTTAGCTATGGCCAAGGATATTCGGGTTATTATGATTAAGCTGGCTGACCGCCTGCATAATATGCGTACCCTGAAATTTGTCAAGGAGGAAAAGCAGAAGCGGATTGCCAAGGAAACCATTGAGGTTTATGCACCGTTGGCCAATCGTCTGGGTATTTCCAACATTAAATGGGAGCTGGAGGATTTGTGCCTTCGCTATCTGGAGCCAGAGTTTTACTATGATTTGGTAGAAAAGGTAAAGCAGAAGCGACAGGAAAGACAGCGTTTTATTGAGGATTCCATTTTGCAGATTCACACCAAGTTGATACGCAGTGGTATCAAGGCGGAGATTAGTGGCAGAGCCAAGCATTTTTACAGCATTTACCGCAAAATGAAGCGAGATAACAAGGATATTAGTGAAATTTATGATTTGTCTGCAGTGCGGGTACTGGTGCACAATGTGAAGGATTGTTATGCGGTACTGGGTGTAATTCACGCTATGTGGAAGCCTATTCCTGGGCGGTTTAAGGATTATATTGCTATGCCAAAATCCAACGGCTATCAATCCCTCCATACCACGGTTATGACCAGAGGTTATCCTCTGGAAATTCAGATTCGTACCTTTGCCATGCACAAAATCTCTGAATATGGTGTGGCTGCTCATTGGAAATACAAGGAGACAGGCCGCAGTGTGGGAGCAGGCAATGATTATGAAAAGAAAATTTCCTGGCTGCGGCAGATGGTGAATCTGCAGCATGAGGTAAATGATCCTAGCGAGTATTTGGAAGCCTTGAAGATGGATATTTTCTCTGATGAAGTATTTGTCTTTACTCCTAATGGTGATGTTATAGACCTGCCTAAGGGCTCTGTGCCTATTGATTTTGCTTATCGCATTCATACCGAAGTGGGGCATCACTGTGTGGGTGCTAAGGTTAATGGCAAGATTGTACCTTTGGAGTACAAGCTGCAGAACGGCGATCAGGTAGCTATTATTACCAATAAAGCCAACAATGGGCCTAGCCGGGACTGGCTGAATATTGTAGCCTCCTCTGATACTAGAGCAAAGATTCGTTCCTGGTTCAAGAAAGAAAAGCGGGAAGAGAATATTATCCGAGGCCGGGATATGCTGGAAAAGGAGGCTAAGCGCCTGGGCTATGAGCCAAAGGATTTGCTGCGGGATGAATGGCTGAATTCTGTCTGTCTCCGCTTCAATATCAATAATGATGCAGATATGCTGGCGGCTATTGGTTATGGCGGTATTGCAATTAATGGTGTTATGGCCAAGCTCATTGAGCATCACAAAAAGGCCATCAAGGCAGCTACCCCTCCAGATGTTACCCAGATGTTGGAGGGTATCAAGCAGCAGCACCGGAACTCCAAGAAGAATAAGGCCAGTCATGGCATTCTGGTAGAGGGTGAATCCGGTATGCTGGTTCGTTTGGCTAGATGTTGCAACCCTATACCGGGAGATCCTATTATCGGTTATATTACCAAGGGGAGAGGTGTGTCTGTTCATAGAGCAGATTGTCCAAATGTACTGTCTGACGATGGGGATACTACCAGAGTTATAGATGTAAACTGGGATGTTGGTTTGGACAAGACTTATACAGTGGAAATTGAAATCAACTGTAATGATACCACAGGTGTCCTGACAAGTATTTTGTCTGTGCCAGCGGAAATGAAGATAAATGTATCCTCTGTAAATGCCAAAGCAAACAAGGGCAATAAGACTTCCACTATTATTATGGGGCTGGAGGTAAATAATGCGGCTCAGATTTCTATGGTAATGGCCAAGATTCGTCGTTTGAAGGATATTTACAGCGTAGGCCGTGCTTTGTTTGCTGCTACTGACAATAATAGCAATACCAAGCATGGACGCTGATAATCAAGTGTTGGATATTTCTGCCCTTATAGGTGGCAGGAGATTGGAAAATAAGAGGTGAGATAATGGGTTTTTCAGTTGAAACATTGGTGGTAGGCCCTATTGAGGAGAATTGCTATGTCCTAAAAGATGAGGAAACTGGACATGGTTTGATTATTGATCCGGGAGATAATGGTCAGGAAATTCTGGCTTATGTTCGTGATAATCATATTGAGGTAGATTTGATTGTAAATACCCACGGCCATTGGGATCATATAGGTGCGGTAGATTTTCTGCGGGATGCATTGCAGGTGAAGCTGGCTATACATGGGGAGGATGCTTCTATGCTGACTGCTACCAGAGAAGAAATGGCGGCTTATAGTATCTTTGCTGGTGGGAAAAGACCGGCAGAAATATTGTTGAAAGATGGAGATACGGTGAAATTCGGCCACTGCTCCTTGCAGGTTATGCATACTCCTGGCCATACCAAGGGAGGGATTTGTCTATATGGAGGAGGCTGTCTCTTTAGCGGTGATACTCTTTTTGCTGGCAGTGTAGGCAGAACAGATTTGCCTGGGGGCGATTATCGGGAGATGCTGGAATCCGTGCGGAGCAAGCTGAAGTCTGTGGTTGATGATACCAAGGTATATCCTGGTCATGGGCCAGCTACTAGTATGGGAAGAGAACGGCGCTGCAATCCTTATTTGCAGGAAAGATAGCGTAGGTAGAGGCTTTTTGCTTTTAGCGGAAAAGTTTGCTATAATAATAAGTATTTTATTAGGGATAGAGGAGGTGGCCCTATGCCATCATCGTATTCATTGGATGATTTAAAAAAGAGGCTGCAAGATAGTTCTTATAAGCTGACTCATCAGCGGAAGGTGGTTCTGGAAGTTTTTGTGGATAACCCAGGCTGTCATTTAAGCGCTGAGGAGGTTCATGATATTCTTAAGCAGAAGTCAGCTGATATTGGTCTAGCTACCGTATATCGTTCATTGGAGCTATTGAGTGCCAAGGATATTGATATTCTACAGAAGATCGAATTTGGGGATGGCTGCTCCAGATATGAGCTGAATGTGACGGAGCCAAATACCCATCAGCATCATCATTTGATTTGTACCAAATGCAAAAAGGTCATGGAGTTTTCTGAGGATATGCTGGATACCTTGGAGGCAGATATTATGGAAAAATGCGGGTTCAAGGTAACTGACCATCAGGTAAAGTTCTTTGGCCTGTGCGAGGAGTGCCGGAAAAAGCTTGCTGATTAAAAATTTTACACTAAACAGTTCTCATCAGGTGGTAGTAAAGGTGGTTCGGGAGATTCTGAATCTCTTTGCTATGGAGGTGCCTGCTTTGGCCAAGGAGCCGGTGGAATATGTTGAGACTGATTATGATTTACTGGAACTAAATATTGAAAACACCGTAGACAGTGTGGCGGGAGAAACAACCTTGCCTCAAACAGAACGGCCAGGTCAATGGCCTGTGGTACATACCAAGGTAAGCTATGTGGCTAGGGATGGTCAGAGGCATCAGATGGAAATAGAGGCGGTGGGACGAGGCAGTGAGCGCTTTGAAGCAGGCAAGCATCGTCTGATCAAGCTGAATCTTTACCATTTGTTTAGACAGGAATTTGACTTTCCAGAGGCTCCTTGGGGGATTTTGCATGGAGTTCGGCCTACTAAGATTGTGCACCGGATGCTGGCAGAGGGCTTAAGCCGTGATGAGGTAGTGGCTCGTCTTCGGCAGGATTATGAGGCTAGTGAGGAAAAGGCTGCTACCATTGTGGATATGGCCATTCGTCAGCAGCCTTTTTTGGCTCGAACCGATGAAAAAACCATTAGCATTTATGTAGGTATTCCCTTTTGTCTGACTCGCTGTCTGTATTGCTCTTTTCCAGCAAATATTTTGCCGGATAGAGGGGGCATAGACAAGTTTATGACAGCCTTTCGTAAGGATTTGCAGGGGGTTGTGGACATAGTGGCTGATTATGGCTTCAAGGTGCAATCCATCTATGTAGGTGGAGGTACACCTACCAGCTTGCCGGATATGTATTTCCGGGAAATGCTGGAGCTGGTTAATCAGAGTTTCCGCTGTCAGGATACGGTGGAGTTTACGGTGGAGGCTGGGCGGCCGGATAGTATGTCTCCTGCCAAGCTGCAGGCTATGGTGGACTGTGGTGTAACCAGAGTTAGCTGTAATCCTCAAACCATGCAGCCAAAGACCTTGAAGCGCATAGGCCGTAATCACAGTCCAGAGGCCATTGTGGAAATGTTCCATGATTTGCGTCAGGCTGGTATTCCAGAAATCAATATGGATTTGATTATTGGTCTGCCTGGCGAGGGTGTGGAGGATATTCGGGATACCATGAAGCAGATTGTGGCTTTAGCACCGGATGATATTACCCTTCATTCCTTGGCCTTGAAGCGAGGTTCCCGGTTAAAGATGAATCTCCATGAATATGAACTGCCTGATGATGATACCTGTCGGGAAATGTTCGGCGTGGCTATGGATTATGTAAGACAGGCTGGATTGAAGCCTTATTATCTCTATCGTCAGGGCTATATGCGGGGACAGATGGAGAATGTAGGCTGCGGTAGGCCAGGGGCTGAAAGTATGTATAATATCCAGATTATGGAGGAGCATCAGACCATCTTAGGTATTGGCGGTGCCGCCACCAGCAAGGTAGTGGATTTTCGGGAGAATAGGCTGAAATCCGCCTTTAATGCCAAGGATTTACTTACCTATGAGCGGGATATAGACATATATGTGGCCAAAAGGCGGGCTTTGGTGGAGGAAACCTATGGCAAGCCTGTTAGGGAAGCATAAGATATAATATATAGATAGATACAGGAGGAATTTGAGGAATGTTGACAAATGCACCTCGTGGAACCAAGGATATACTGCCTGATACAGTAGGCGATTGGAATTATGTGGAGGGAGAGATTCGGGAGCTGTGCCGTCGTTTTGGCTACAGCGAGATTCGCACGCCGATTTTTGAGCATACAGAGCTGTTTCAGCGTGGTATAGGTGAGGGTACCGATGTAGTAGACAAGGAAATGTATACCTTTACTGATAGAGGTGAGAGAAGTATTACTCTGCGGCCAGAAAATACTGCCTCTGCTGTGCGGGCCTATCTTCAGAACAAGCTTTATGCTCAGTCCAATCTGGTAAAGCTGTTTTATATTGGTTCCATGTTCCGTTACGACCGCCCACAGGCTGGCCGTATGCGGGAGTTCCATCAATTTGGTGTGGAGGCTTTGGGAGAGGCCAATCCAGCTGTAGATGCGGAGGTTATTCTGCTGGCTATGAACCTACTGGAAGGCTTAGGCTTAAAGGATTTGGAATTGTCCATTAATTCTGTAGGCTGTCCAAAGTGTCGCAGCAAGTATAGAACTATGCTGCAGGATTTCTTCCGGGATAAGCTGGAGGATCTTTGTGAGGATTGCCGCAGCCGTTTTGAGAGAAGTCCTTTGCGGATTTTGGACTGCAAGAAGGATAGCGACAAGCCGTATATGGCAGATGCACCAAAGATTACAGACTGTCTTTGTGAGGAATGTGCAGAGCATTTTGCCAAGCTGAAGGAGCTGTTGACCAGTGCAGGTATCAGCTTTACTCATGATTCTAGATTGGTAAGAGGTTTGGATTACTACACCAAGACTGCTTTTGAAATCAAATATCCTCCTCTAGGTGCTCAGAGTGCGGTAGCTGGCGGTGGCCGTTATGATGGCTTGATTGAGGAAATGGGTGGCAATCCTACGCCGGCAGTTGGCTTTGCTACCGGGTTGGAGCGTTTGCTGCTGGCCTTGGAGAGTCAGAATCTCCTGCCAGAGAAGAACCGTTCTGTAGATGCCTATGTGGTAGCACTGGGAGAGACGGCTCAGGCTGAAGGCTTCAAGCTGTTGAATAGCTTGCGTCAGCAGGGCTTGTCTGCAGCTATGGACTTTGCTGGCCGCAGTATGAAGGCTCAGATGAAGCAGGCTAATAAACTGGGAGCTAAGTACAGCGTTATTCTTGGTGAGGATGAAATCGCCGAGGGCGTAGTTATGCTCCGCAGTATGGAGGATAGTTCTCAGGCAAAGGTGCCTATGAATCAGGTGGCAGAGAAGATTAAGGCTTAAGGGAATTTAACCTTCATTTGCACAGATGTTTATTCTTTTAATGATTTTTGTTATAAAAATCTTGTAATAGACTATGTACATTTGATATAATAATAGTCGCGATTTTTTGAAGATTATTTCTTTATGAGGTGAATAAGTTAGATGGATACTTTAGAAGGTTTGAAGCGTTCCCATCATTGCGGTGAGCTGAGAGCTGACCATGTAGGCAGTGAGGTAGTTCTGTGCGGCTGGGTTTCCCGTCGTCGTGACCACGGTGGATTGATTTTTGTGGATCTCCGTGATCGCTCTGGTCTGGTGCAGGTTGTTATTGACGAGGCAGCTATTGGTGAGGAGGCTTTCCACAAGGCTGAAACCATTCGTAATGAGTTTGTTGTAGCTGTTCGTGGTAATGTAAGAGCCCGTTCTCAGGAAACTGTAAATCCTAATATGGAAACCGGTATGATTGAGATCGTGGTAGAGGAGCTGCGTATTCTGAACTCTGCCAAGACTCCTCCATTCTACATTCAGGATGGTATTGAGGTTGATGAGATGCTTCGTCTGAAGTATCGTTATCTGGATCTCCGTCGTCCAGAGATGCAGAGGAATCTCATGCTCCGTCATCGTGTTACCAAGATTATGCGTGACTACTTTGACCGCAATGGCTTCCTGGAGATTGAGACTCCTATGCTTTGTAAGTCCACTCCAGAGGGTGCCCGTGACTTCCTGGTACCAAGCCGTTTGAATCCAGGTGAGTTCTATGCTTTGCCACAGTCTCCACAGATTTACAAGCAGATTCTGATGATTTCTGGTATGGAGAAGTATTTCCAGATTGTACGCTGCTTCCGTGATGAGGATCTTCGTGCAGATCGTCAGCCTGAGTTTACTCAGCTGGATATTGAGATGTCCTTCGTAGATCAGGAAACCATTCTCACCATGATGGAAGGTATGATGGGTGAGATTTTCCAGAAGGCTCTGGATAGAGAGATTCCTGCTAAGTTCCTGCGTATGACCTGGGATGAGGCTATGGAGCGCTATGGTTCCGATAAGCCAGATTTGCGTTTCGGCATGGAGCTGATGGATATTTCCGAGCATGTAAAAGGCTCTGATTTCAAAGTATTCAAGTCTGTTCTGGAGAATGGCGGTCAGGTAAAGGTTATCAATGTAGAGGGCTATGCTAATATTCCTCGTCGTGAGCTTGATGGCCTGGTTCAGTATGTACAGGGCTATGGTGCCAAGGGCTTGGCTTGGATTCAGTACACTGAGGAAGGCATTAAATCTCCATTCAAGAAGTTCTATTCTGATGAGACTTTCGAGAATATCAAGCAGGCTACCGGTGCGAAGACTGGCGACTTGTTGTTGGTTATTGCCGATAAGCCATTGGTTGTGGCTCAGGCTTTGGGTGAGCTTCGTCTGGAGATGGGGCGTCGTCGTGGCCTGATAGATCCAGATAAGCTGTGCTTCCTGTGGGTTGTTGACTTCCCAATGTTCGAGTACAGCGAGGAGGACAAGCGCTGGAAGGCTATGCATCATCCATTTACTGCACCTCGTGAGGAGGATATGCAGTATCTTACCAGTGATCCTGGCAGGGTAAAGGCTATTGCTTACGATATGGTTCTCAACGGTGTTGAGGTAGGCGGCGGTTCTCTCCGTATCTATCAGAACGATGTACAGGAGAAGGTATTTGAGGCTATTGGCCTGACACCAGAGGCTGCCCAGAGCAAGTTCGGCTTTATGCTGGATGCCTTTAAGTATGGTGCTCCACCACATGGCGGCTTGGCCTTTGGTTTGGATCGTCTCATTATGCTTATGGCAAAGAGAAAGTCCATCCGCGACGTTATTGCTTTCCCTAAGACTCAGAGTGCATCTGATGTTATGTCTCAGGCACCTTCTGAGGTTGATGAGAAGCAGCTGCGTGAGCTGTCCATCCGTACTCATGTAAAGAAAAAGAATAAGGAGGACAAGGAGTAATATCCTGTCCTTGGGGATACGATACCCTGCTGGCATTGCTGGCAGGGTATTTTAATAAGATTAGGCAGTTTTTCTGACTTTAGCAAAAATAATGTAAGATTTTCTGTTAATTTTCAGTCAAGTCTGTTAATATAATAGAAAGAGCAAGTATATGATATGAAAGGTGAGATGGCTATGGTTGGCGAGGAAACAATGATGTTCCGTTTTGGAACAGAGGAAAGCAAGGCTGAGAATATTATTCGCAGTACCTGTTCATCTATGGAAAAGAAGGGCTACAATCCTATTAACCAGCTGGTTGGTTATTTGCTAAGTGGTGATCCTACCTATGTAACCAGCTTTGAAGATGCAAGGAAGAAGATTCGCAGTCTGGAACGGGATGAGATTTTGGAGGAGCTGGTTCGTTCCTATTTGGAGAAGCATTAATGGAGAGAGCATTGGGCCTTGATATAGGCGATAGAACCATTGGCATAGCTGTCAGCGATCTTTTGGGGATGACCGCCCAGGGGGTAGAAACCATCCGTCGGACTACTATGGAGGCGGATTTGCAGCGACTGCAGGAGCTGATGGCTATTTACGAAACAAAGATTCTTGTTTCAGGCTATCCTAGAAATATGAACGGCACAGAGGGGCCTCGCTGTGAATTTGTTAAGGAATTTTGCAGCGAGATTCAAAAAATCGAGCCAGAGGCCAAGATTATTTTTTGGGATGAGCGACTATCTACTGTGGCTGCTACCCGTTCCTTGATTGAGGCAGATATGAGCCGTAAGAAAAGGAAAAAGGTTGTAGACAAAATGGCAGCGGTGTTTATTCTCCAGGGTTGGCTGGATAGCCATCCTCAATTGTAAAATGAGATTTATTCAGTGGGAGCCTTAGCACCCGTTAACATGGGGAAAATAGCATATTGTTGCAATAATTTAGGCATTCTGTACAAAAGGATGCCTTTTTTATTGCCTTTGAATGTTTTTTGTAAAATTATGCAGGGATTTTTGACGATTGTTTGTTTTGATAGTATAATATAGAGTGAATATTTGTATATGAGTAGAGGTAGAAAAATGGAGAAAAAAAAGATTGCTGTTGCCATGAGCGGCGGCGTAGATAGTTCTCTGACAGCGGCTTTGTTGAAGGAACAGGGCCACGAAGTTATAGGTATTACTATGGAGCTTAGCGACTGTTCGGCAGGAGCTATTCAGGATGCCAAGGCTGTAGCAGATTTTTTGGCAATACCTCATTATGTTGCCAATTTTCGAGAGCTTTTTCAGCAGAAGGTAATAGATTATTTTTTTGCGGAATACGGCAGAGGAAGAACTCCGAATCCTTGTGTAGCCTGCAATCCCAATGTAAAATTTGGAGGCTTGATAGGCAGGGCCAAGGAATTGGGCTGTGATTATCTGGCTACAGGTCATTATGCTCAGATTGGCTACAATGAGGCTACAGGAAGGTATGATATATCCAAGGGTACTGATGATCATAAGGATCAGGCCTATGCCCTGTACCGGCTGACTCAGGAGCAACTGGCTCATATTATGACCCCCCTGGGAGGCTGGGTAAAGACAGATACCCGCCGGGAGGCTGCAGTCCGGAATCTGCCAGTGGCTAATAAGCCTGAAAGTCAGGAAATCTGTTTTGTTCCCGATAACTATAAAGATTATTTGCTAGAGCATCGCCCAGATTTGCGCAAAAAAGGGGATATTGTGGATACAGAGGGCCACGTATTAGGCACCCATCAAGGGATTGTCCAATATACCGTGGGCCAGCGCAAGGGCCTGGGCATTGCGGCAGAGGAGCCTCTTTATGTTATTGCTTTGGATGCTGAAAAAAATCAGGTAATTGTTGGCAACAACAGTCAGGTCTTTGCCAAGGGCTTGATAGCAGATAAGCTTAATTGGGTGGCCATAGATAATCTTCGGGAGCCAATGGAAGCCAAGGTAAAGATTCGTTATGGAGCCAGAGAAGCAGCAGCCACGCTTTACCCCCAGGAAGATGGCAAGGTGAAGGTGGAGTTCCGAGAGCCAGTCAGGGCTATTACCCCTGGTCAGTCTGCAGTTTTTTATATTGACCAGCGGGTACTGGGAGGCGGCATTATTGAGGGCGGTTTTTAATTATACTGTTCTGTGTTGTAAAGGGTGATTGTTATGAATGGATTTATGCAATCAATAAAAAAACGTCTTATTGCTTTAGGTGTAGTATTGGTACTGCTGGCAGCAGCCGGCGGTTATTGGTATGTGGATATATATACTAAAACACCGGAATATACCCTAAAGATGGTGCAGGAAGCTGTTAGTGATCACAACAAGGAAAAGCTGGACAAGTATGTGGCGGTGGACCATCTGCTGGATACAGCCAGTGATGACATGCTGGATGGCTTGATTCAGGCTATGGTGCCAGCTACAGGAGATACTAGAGAGGCTGTAAGCAATCTTAGCAGAATGTTCAAGAATCCTGTGGTAACAAGCCTGCGGACAGCGGTTATGAACTATGTGGAATATGGAAGCTGGATCAATCAGAAAAGCGATGATAATTCTGTAAATGGCTTGGTGGATGCAGACATGATTGTCAATCGGATAGGTCTGCCATCTATAGAGTTCCAAAAGCTGGATTCTATGGCCGTGGATAAGGAAGATGGCACAGCTCTGGCCAAGGTCAGGGTGTTGCAGACAGATTCCAATGAGGAATTTGTCCTTGATGTGGAACTATGTCAGCAGCAGGATGGCTTGTGGCAGGTATATGAAATTGTTAATTTCAAGGATTTCATAGAAAAGCTGCAAAACATCCGCCAGCAACAGGTTAAGACCTATTTGGAGGAGTCCTCTCAGCTTATGGCTCAGCATGATGCTGTTATTGCCGAAAGCCAGCAGAAAATAACTGCTATTTTGGCAGAGGGCGCTCTGGGAAATGACAGTATTCGCAGTCAGGTAAAGAAGGTTTCTGAGGAGCAGGTGGCAGATTGGCAAAGCCGTAAGACTGAGCTGGAGGCTATGGAGGTGCCAGATGCAGCAGGCAGTCTCCACAGATTAAGATTGAAAATCTGTGATGCCCACATTGAAGCGTCGGCAAACTATGCCAAGTGGATGGATGATAAGAAAGCCGCTACCATTAGGGCTTCAGATAATAGCATGAAAATTGCCAAAACCTTGGAAAAGGATGCAGAACTGCTTACCAAGCAGGTTAATGCCCATGTGAAATAAGGAAGTATATATATGAATGATGAAAAAATGAACAATTTGGAGCATACTCAGCCCCTGCCTCGTGTTAGTCCTGATATGGATGATCAGCGGACTCAGCTGTTAAACACCAAGAAGGTACGGGAATTGGAACCAATCAAGGTAGTGAATCCCCATCAGGAATATGCTGAAAATGGGGAAAGACACGGTAATGTTCCGCCCTACAATAACCAACCATATAATAATCAACCCCAAAAGCCTGTGGAAACTACTGGCTCTCATGGGAAAGGAAAAATGGCAGCTTTGCTGGTCGTTGGTTTTGTACTGGCAGCCTTTTTCGGTGCAGCTCTTTCTGGCTATATGAGTGAACAGCAGGCCAAGAAGGATGCTTTGGATAATCAGCATCAGCAGGCCACTCGCCAATTGCGGGATGCAGATAGTCAGAAGCAGTCTTTGCAACAGCAAAAAGCAGATTTGGAAGAAAAATACCAAAATCTGTTGGCCCAGCAGAAGGAAGCCCAGTCTTTGGCGGACAAGCTAAAGGGGCAGCAGGAACAGCAAAGTAAGACAACTCAGGACAAATCTGCTGCCGGCAAGGTTATAGACAAAATTACCGGGGATGCAGGCAAGCAGAAAAAGGAGGCTGCGGAGACAGATGCCAAGGCCAGCCAGGCTCAGCAGAAGCTGGATGAGCTGAATCAGTCAGTACAGGCTGCAGGGGCAGCTATTGATGAGGTTAATGCTCAGATGGACAATCTGGATTCCCTTCGCCAGCAGGCTCAGTCCATGAAGGATGATGTCAGCAAGGCTTATAATGAAAACAAGGATATGGTGGACAGCCTTTTGCATTATGCTTCTCTGGGACTGGAATCCTTTAAGGGATTATTGGCAAAATAAGGCTTTGGCTGAGAATAATAAGCGATGCTACAAGGAGGAAAATTTTTTTATGAAGAAGTATTTAATAATGGCTATGGCCATGCTGTTGGCTCTTGGCACTTTGGCAGGCTGTGGCAATCAGGCTCAGGACAAGAAGGAGTTGCAGGAGGTTTCTATTGGCGTTATGCCAGATATTGATTCTGTGCCAATTATCATTGCCCAGGAAAAGGGCTATTTTGCTGAGGAAGGCCTGAAGGTAGATATTCAGAAGTTTAAGAGCGCTATGGATAGAGATGCAGCCCTCCAGAGCGGCAATCTGGATGGAGCCATTTCCGATATGCTGGCGGTAGCTTTTGCTAAGTCCGGCGGTTTTGATGTAAAGGTTACTTCCTATACCGATGGTACTTATAAGCTGATTGCTGGCAAGGATGAAAAGGCTCAGAAGCCACAGGACCTGGCAGGCAAGGATGTGGCTGTATCCAAGAATACCATTATTGAATATGTAACGGATAGAATTACTGCTGGTCAGAATATGCCAGAGGGCAGTCTGAACAAGGTGGTAATTCCTCAGATTCCTACCCGCTTGGAAATGCTGCAGAACGGCAAGCTGGCAGCAGCTACCTTGCCAGAGCCTATGGGCTCTATTGCCATTGCCAGCGGTTGTCATTTTGTTACTGATTCTGAGGCCATGGGCATTAATCCTGGTGTAATGATGTTTACTGCTAAGGCTGTTGATGAAAAGAAGGCTGAGCTGCAAGCTTTTTATCGCGCCTATAACAAGGCCGTGCAGTATCTCAATGACCATCCACAGGATGAATATATGGATTTGGTAATTGAGAAGAGTGGTTTCCCAGCAGCAGCTAAGACAGCTTTGAAATTCCCTAAATATCGGGAGGCTGGTCTGCCAGAGGAAAAGGATGTTACAGAGTGCCTGAACTGGATGCAGCAGAAGGGCTTGATTAAGAGCAATTACAGCTATGCTGAGCTTGTTGTAGATTTGAATAAGTAAGCTTATGATTAAGGTTGAAAATGTATCTGTAAAGTACAAAACCGCCAGTGATATGTACACTGCCATTGCCAATGTGAATCTGGAGATTCCTGATGGAGGCACCTGTGCGGTTATTGGCCCATCTGGCTGTGGTAAATCCACCTTGTTGAAATGTATTGCAGGTCTTATTCCGGAGTATGAGGGACAGGTTTACATTAATGGGGAGGAGGTTAATCCTCGGGTGCAAACCATCGGCTTTATGCCTCAGAATTATGGCCTGCTGCCTTGGAAAACAGTGGTGGATAATATTCGTTTGGGCATGAAAATCAAAAAGGCACCGGAGCTTTTGGATAGAAATGTTATTAAACAGTTGATGCGCCAGCTAGGCATTGAGGGGCTGGGACATCGCTATCCCGTAGAGCTTAGTGGTGGTCAACAGCAGAGAGTGGCCTTAGCCAGGGTTTTTGCCCTCCAGCCAGATGTATTGCTGATGGATGAGCCTTTTTCTGCCTTGGATGCCATTACTAGAGAGGAAATGCAGGATATTTTCCTGAATCTCTGGCGGAAGTTCAATGTTTCCACTATATTTGTTACCCATTATGTGGAGGAGGCTCTTTATCTGGGGCAGAAAATTGTGGTTTTGTCAGCCCATACTGGCGGCATTAGCCAGATTGTTGACAATCCTCTTTTTGGGGGTAAAGATATCAGGAAGAAGCAGGAGTTTTTTGAAATGGGACTAAAGCTTCGCAATCTAATTAAAAAGGACTGGAATAAGATATGGGAAAATCAGTAAGCGTCTGGTATTTGGCGGCAGCAGTATTTCTGACTATTGTATGGTGGATAGCCTCGGAAATTGTTCAGCTGCCTATTATTCCCAGTCCTCTGTTGGTGGCGGAGAATATGTCGGATATCTTCATGGATTATATTGCTATTCATAGTATCTACAGCCTGTGGCGCATAGCTGCAGGCCTTTTGCTGGCAGTGGTGGTGGGCTTGCCGCTAGGGGTAATCATGGGGTATTTCCCCAAATGGGACAGATTTCTATCTCCCTTGGTTTATCTAACTTATCCTATTCCCAAAATTGCTCTGCTGCCTATTTTGATGCTGCTTTTTGGGGTGGGAGAATCATCTAAGATTATTATGATTTTCCTGATAATTCTTTTTCAGGTTGTGGTGGCTGTGCGGGACGGTATCAGGGCTATTCCTCGTGAGACCTTATATCCCTTGTATTCCCTAGGAGCAGGCTTTAAGGATATTTTCTTCGAGGTACTGTGGCCAGCCTCCCTGCCTAAGTTTATTACAGCTATCAGGGTAGCATTAGCTACAGCCATTTCTGTGCTTTTCTTTACGGAAACCTTTGGCACCAGATACGGTATGGGTTATTTTATTATGGATGCCTGGCTGAGAGTTAATTATCTGGAAATGTACTCAGGTATTGTGGTATTAAGTTTAATCGGCCTGGTACTATTCACCACCATAGATTTGATTGAACAGCACGCCTGTCATTGGCAGTATAAGTGATAAGGTAAGTGGAATGAACATAAGTAAATTCTTACTGTACAAATTTACTATGGTGATTATATTAACTTTGTGATAGTATATAGTACAGGATGAAAGTAAAGTTGTAATTAGGGGATGGTTGGTGTTATGACGATTCAGTTCGATAAGGATACCCTGAAGGATGTACATGTTACTAATGTGGTGGAGAGATTGATTGATGAAGAATTTCCTACCGTTATGAAAAAGTTTCCTGATGCCTGCTGTTGTTCTCAGTGTCTGTCAGATATTAAGGCTTTGGCTTTGAACGGCCTTAAGCCTAGATATGTGTCTACAGATAGAGGGGATCTTTTTGAGCGGGTGCATATTAGTGATATGATGGTAAAGGTAGAGGCCCTCCGGGCTATGACCGAGGCTGTAGAAAAGGTATCCCGTAATCCGCGCCATGCGCTTGACTAAGAGCATAGCGGCTGCATAATCAAATAATTTTTTGAAATATATGTCATTTCTCGTATTTTGATGGACTATCTTATGCTGCAATATCAGCAGGAGGAAGCCAGGAACCGGAAGTAAAAGGGCTGTAAATAGAAAAAATATTTGCCAAACAACAGAATATGTGGTATCATCAACATCGTATTAAGTACGAAAGGGGATATAAACCTATGACTAAAGCAGAATTGATTGCAAGTGTTGCAAAAAAAGCAGAGATTACCCAGAAGGACACCGAGGCTGTTGTAAACGCATTCTTCAGCACTGTTCAGGAGACTCTGGCAAAGGGAGAGAATGTACAGGTTATCGGATTTGGTACTTTCGAGGTTAGAGATCGTGCTGCCCGTACTGGCCGCAACCCTCAGACTGGTGAGGAGATTAAGATTGCCGCTGCTAAGGTTCCAGCCTTCAAGGCAGGTAAGGCATTGAAGGACGCTGTAAACAAGTAATCCTTCATTATACTTCGTAAATAAGCTGTTGGTTTTAGTGCCAGCAGCTTGTTTTTTGTGAATTTAAAAAAATTTATAAAAAAAGCAGGAATTTTGAAAAATGTAGCGAATTACATAAGCATACAAATATGAATTTGTATTAGCACCTGTCACAATCAAAAAAATAAGCAGGAGGGATATTTTATGTCTAGTTTCAAGGGGATTAATTCATTGGGAGAGATTCAGTCTATCAAAACCAAGCTGATAGCTGTTATTGCAGGAGCTTCTGTAGTTACGGCTTTGTGCTTGGGAGGATTCTTTATCTTTGCTCAGATTCAGGCCAATCATCAGCAACTGGATCATTATCGGGAATCCTTGGAAAAAAATGTAGAATCCAGTCTTAAAGGAGAGACTCAAGTTGCCTACAGCATTTTGGATGAGTTCTACAAGAAACAGCAAAGGGGTGAGCTGACTCAGGAGCAGGCTCAGAAAGCTGCAGCAGATGCAGTGAGAGATTTGCGTTATGATGATGGTAAAGGCTATTTCTACGTAGATACCACTGAGGGTGTCAATGTGGTACTGCTGGGCAGAGCTGCTGAGGGTAAATCCAGAATAGATTCTGTGGACCCTCAGGGTAAGTACTACATCAAGGAAATGATTCAAAATAGTATGGCCGAAGGCGGTGGCTTTACTGATTTGATGTTTGCCAAGCCTAATACCACAGAGCCATTGCCAAAGCGTAATTATACCGTATGCTTCAAGCCTTGGAATTGGGTAATTGGTACAGGTATCTGGATTGATGATATAGATGCCATGGTGGCTGAGGAGAAAGCCATGCTGGAGGCAGAGCTGAAAAATGACATTACGGTGGCAGTTACCGTAATGGTAGTGCTGTTTGTGCTGATTGCTTCCTTTGCCTTCTACATGGGCAAGCAGATTGCTCATCCAATACAGCTGACAGCAAAGAGGATCCAGTACTTAGGTGATGGTGACTTCCGGGATCATAAGGATGATCCGGATGCACAGGAAATTGAGGTAATGCTGTCCCGCAATGACGAAATTGGCCTGATGGTTCGGTCTGTCCGTGATATGCGGGAGAAGCTTCTGGCTTTGATGCAGCAGATTGTAACTACTGCAGAGTATTTGGCTGCTGCCTCTGAGGAGCTGACTTCTACCTCTGAGCAGGCAGCAACAGTCAGCAAGTCCATTGCCGAGTCTGTTATGAATGTGGCAGGCAGCTGTAGTGAGCAGTTCAATCAGGTGGAGACAGCTTCTAACAGTGTGAACAATCTTACAGCCCATATGGAAGAGTTCTCTGCAACCCTGAGAGAGACTGTAAACCAGGTACATGAAACCAATGATGTGGCAGAAACAGGCCGTACCAATGTAGGCGGTGCTGTAAGCAATATGGAAACCATAGATGCTACAGTAACGGATATTGCTGGGGTTATTGAGCAGTTGGGTGAGAAATCTCAGCAGATCGGTGTGATTATTGATACTATTTCCTCCATTGCGGAGCAGACCAATCTGCTGGCTCTGAATGCGGCTATTGAGGCTGCCCGGGCTGGTGAGCATGGCCGAGGCTTTGCCGTAGTTGCAGAGGAGGTTCGCAAGCTGGCTGAGCAGTCCCAGGAATCTGCTGGGGAAATCTCCAAGGTAGTGGTTGGTATTCAGCAGGATACAGAGAATGCCGTTAAGTCCATGAAGGATGGTGTAGGCCAGGTTAAGAAGGGAACCGGAGCTGTTAAAGAGGCTGGTTCTTCCTTTGGTCATATTGCGGAAATGGTATCCAAGGTGGCAGATAATTCCAATGCTATGGATGGTGCTGTAGCAGAGCTGGCAAATCACACCATGAAGATTAACGAAGCTATTGAAAAGATTAATACCATGAGCCGTTCTGTTGCTAGTGAGGCAGAAACTGTATCTGCTTCCACTGAGGAAGAAACTGCCTCCATGCTGGAAATTGCCGATGCTAGCCGTAAGTTGGCAGAGCAGGCCCAGGATCTGCAGAATGCCCTGAGCAAATTTCAGCTTTAAGTAAAAAATAAAATAGAGCAAAAAAAGCTGGCCTAGTGAGAAGAAATTCTCCCTAGGTCAGCTTTTTAGTTTGTATATTTTACTTAAGGGCTTCCTTAAGAGTGAGGACATTCTGTTTCATGGTGTTGATATAAGCATCCAGAGCCTGTTCATTGGCTTCACCAGTAACAATAGGATCCAAAGCATAGATATGAGCACCGGTTTCTCTAGCAATGGTTTCTGCAACTGTTGGAGAATACTGTGGTTCTGTAAACAATACCTTGGTTGGCAGCTTGTTGACATCCTTGATAATATCCTCCAGCTCCTGAGGAGATGGCTCAGAGCCAGGTTCTCTTTCAATAACCTTGATAATATTCAGGTTAAATTCCTGAGCAAAATAAGGGAAGGCTTCATGGAAAGTAACAATATCCCGATGGGAAATATCCTTCAGTTCATTGTTCATATCAGCCTGCAGTTCCTTTAGCTTGCCAATATAAACAGCAGCATTGGCCTTGTAGGCCTCAGCATGGTTGGGATCTGCACTACATAGCTGCTGGGAAATATTCTCCACCTGCTTAATGGCATTATCCACATCCAGCCATACATGAGGATTTGGCTGGCCATTTTCCTCCAGAAGGGAAATATCCTTGCTGGCATCAATAACCGTCAGATTTTTATGCTCCTTGATTACCTTGTCCAAAAAGGATTCCATGCCGGCACCGTTGGCCACAAAAACATCTGCCTTTTCCAGAGTTTTCATATCATCAGTGGTTAGCTGATAATCGTGGAGACAGCCGGTCTGAGGCTTGGTCATATTGGTAAGTTGTACGCCCTCCACACCCTTGGTAATATTGGCGGTAGCAATATACATAGGATAGAAGGAAGTAACAATATGCAGCTGGCCATCCTTTTGGGCGCTCTCCTGGGTATTATTGCTACAGCCTGCTAATAAGCTGGTTGCCAGTAAAAGCATGGTGAGAAGTAAATAAAATAGTTTCTTCATATGCATTCTCCTTATGTAAAAAATAAAACTTAAATTGTGTATACATCATACCATTTTTGTCAAGGAACAACAATAGATTGATAATAATTTTCATCTGTTAGGGAGAGAGCATATTTGGGCAAAAAAAGATGGCGGTATCAAGTCCTGATACCGCCAATGGGATGGAGAAAATGATGTATATGGGATAGTACCGAAAGTACATATCTTGTACATCAAAGGGATTGTCTATAATATAGCAGGCTTATCTGAAAAGAAAATGAAAATTTCCAGGAAAGCAAAAAAATTTGTTGAACATAAAACTAAATATCCCGGCATTTACTTTGGAAAGTTTAGGGGTTATAATAAATGGCAGTAATAAATGATTGATAGGTGATAAGATGCTTATATGCAATAAATTAAGTGAAGCAAAACAACTTTTAGGAGATAAAGGAACAGCGGTGGCTCTGGGAACCTTTGACGGAGTTCATATCGGCCACCAAAGTATTATTCAGCGGGCTATGAATCTGGCCAAGGCTCACAAGCTGGTCAGCGTGGTTTATACCTTTAGCAACCACCCCTTGGAGCAGATTGCTCCTGATAAGGTGCCTATGCAGATTGGAGATAATATTTCCAAGGCAGATATTCTGAAAGCTATGGGAGTACAGATGCTGGTGAATGTGGCCTTTAATGAAAAGCTGTGCCGCCAAAGTCCAGAGGCTTTTATTGATGAACTTTGCCGCAGTTTGAATCCTCATTATCTGGTAACAGGCCCTAATTTTTCCTTTGGCGCCAAGGCCAAGGGCAATCCTCGTATGCTGCTGCGCATGGGGGAGGAATATGGCTTTCAGGCAGAGGTGGGCCAGGCGGTACAGCTGGATGGCCGTATGGTAAGCAGTACCAGAATCCGCAGTCTTATCGAAGCCGGGGATTTGGAAAAAACCAATGAATATCTTGGCAGGTATTTCAGCTTTGGAGGCCGGGTGATTCACGGAGATCATCGTGGTCGGAAACTGGGCTTTCCTACAGCCAATCTGGCTATCGGATCTCATCGGGCCATGCTGCCTAATGGTGCTTATGCTGTGCTGATTTGGCTAAATGGCAAAAGATATAATGGCATTGCCAATATAGGGGATAATCCTACCTTTGAGGGCTGTAATCGCCGCTTGGAGGTGAATATTTTGGATTTTTCCCAGAATATCTACGATGCGGCTATTACGGTACAGTTTGTGGGCAAGCTTAGGGAGCAGAAAAAATTTAGCGGTGTAGATGCCTTGGTAAAACAGCTTCGTGCAGATGAAATCACTGCCCGCAAATTATTGGCAGACAAAGTTAAATAAGTATTTACAGAGTTGAGATTTTGTGATATAGTATCCATTGTGTGTCAGATAATTTATGAATGGACGCATGCCTCTTGCCTAGATGAGCGACACTCCGACGCTGGTCCCGGCTTGGGGAAATAATTAATTAGGAGGAATATATTATGTTGACTCAGGAAGCAAAGCAGGAAATTATTCAGAAGTATGCCGTACACGAGGGTGACACTGGTTCTCCAGAGGTACAGATTGCAGTTCTCACTGCACGTATCATTTACCTCACCGAGCATCTGAAGGAGCACAAGAAGGATCATCATTCCCGTCGTGGTCTGTTGAAGATGGTTGGTCATCGTCGTCGTCTTTTGGCTTATCTGAACAAGGTTGACATCGAGCGCTATCGTGCAATCGTTGCTAAGCTGGGCCTGCGCAAGTAATTGCATTGAATCCCTCACTTCGGTGGGGGATTTTTGTTTTTGTAAAAAAATATTAGGCTTTTTATTTGAATATGTGTTATACTAACTTAGTATGCAAAAAGAATGAAAATTAGGAGGAAAAACTTGATGCAGAGTTTTGAAATGCAGCTTGGCGGCAGAACTTTTACCGTTGAGACTGGCAAGATGGCAAAGCAGGCAAATGGTGCTGTTTTGGTTCGTTACGGTGAATCCGTTGTATTGGTTACTGCTACCGCTTCTGAGGAGCCTCGTGAGGGTGTTGATTTCTTCCCTTTGACCGTTGATTATGAGGAGAAGATGTACGCCGCTGGCAAGATTCCTGGCGGTTTTATAAAGAGAGAAGGTCGTCCTGGAGAGTCTGCGATTCTGTGCAGCCGTCTCATTGACCGTCCTATTCGCCCTCTGTTCCCAGAGGGTTATAGAAATGATGTACAGATTGTAGCTACTGTATTGTCCGTAGAGCAGGACAATGCACCAGAGATTGCAGCTATGATTGGTGCATCCTGTGCTTTGACTATTTCTGATATTCCTTTCATGGGCCCTATTGCTGGTGTTCGCGTAGGCCGTATTGATGGAGAGTTTGTTATCAACCCTACAGTTGAGCAGCGTGAAAAGTCTGATTTGAATCTGACCATTGCTGGCTCCCGTGATGCAGTTATGATGGTTGAGGCTGGTGCTGATGAGCTGCCAGAGGAAGTTATTCTGGAGGCCATTCTCTTCGGTCACGAGGAAATCAAGAAGATTGTTGCTTTTCAGGATGAGATGCAGAAGGCTGTAGGCAAGGCTAAGAGAGAGGTTAAGCTCTTTGCTGTACCGGAGGAAATGGAGCAGGCTATTCGTGCCTATGCTACTGATAAGCTGGATGCTGCAGTACGCAACCCAGATAAGCTGGATCGTGACGAGCATATTGCTGCTGTTAAGGCTGATGCTTTGGAGCATTTCCTGGAGATTTATCCAGATGCGGTTAAGGAAATTCCTTATATGCTCCACAAGATTGTTAAGGAAATCGTGCGCCGCATGATTACTAAGGAGAAGATTCGTCCTGATGGTCGTGAGGTAGAAGAGGTTCGTCCTATTAGCTGTGAGGTAGGTATTTTGCCTCGTACTCATGGTTCTGGCCTGTTTACCCGTGGTCAGACTCAGATCTTGACTATTACTACCTTGGGCTCTCTGGGAGATGAGCAGGTAATTGATGGCCTTGGTGTAGAAACCAGCAAGCATTATATCCATCAGTATAATTTCCCTGGCTACTCTGTAGGCGAGGCTCGTCCTGTTCGTGGCCCAGGCCGTCGTGAGATTGGTCATGGTGCTTTGGCAGAGCGTGCTTTGGTGCCTGTTATTCCTTCCACTGAGGAGTTCCCATATACTATCCGCATGGTTTCCGAGGTATTGGAGTCCAACGGCTCTAGCTCTATGGGTTCTGTTTGCGGCAGCACTCTTTCCCTGATGCATGCCGGTGTGCCTATTAAGCGCCCAGTTTCCGGCGTGGCTATGGGTCTGGTAAAGGATGGAGAGGATTATACCATTCTCACCGATATTCAGGGCATGGAGGATGCTCTGGGTGATATGGACTTCAAGGTAGCAGGTACTACTGAGGGCGTTACTGCTATACAGATGGATATTAAGATTAAGGGTATTTCCCGTGAGATTCTGTCTTCTGCTTTGGCTCAGGCTAAGCGGGGCCGTGCCTTTATTCTGGGCAAGATGCTGGAGTGTATTGCTCAGCCAAATGAGGAATTGAGCAAATATGCTCCTCGTGTTACTACCATGCACATTAAGCCAGATAAGATTCGCGAGGTTATTGGGCCAGGCGGCAAGATGATTAAGAAGATTATCGACGAGTGCGGTGTACAGATCGATATTGATGATGATGGAACTGTTCGTATTTCTGCTACCAGCGTAGATGCTTCCGCTGCGGCCGTAGCTGCTATTGAGGATATCGTTCGCGAGGTAGAGGTAGGTCAGGTATATAGAGGCAAGGTTACCCGCTTGATGGCTTTTGGTGCCTTTGTTGAGCTCTTCCCAGGCCATGAAGGTCTTTGCCATATTTCCCAGCTGGACAAAAAGCGTGTGGAAAAGGTAGAGGACTATGTTAAGGAAGGCGACGAGCTGGATGTTAAGGTTGTTGAGATTGACCAGAAGGGCCGCGTAAATCTGTCTCATAAGGTTCTGCTGTAATTTTGCAGGATTTCCAATAGTATTTCCGGGGCTCGCAGGTGGCTGTTAAAGGCCGGTTTGCGAGCCCTTTATTGTTCTATGAGGTGATGAACTTGTTGAAAGAGATGAAGCAGTCTCCTTCGGAGATGGCCAGAAGATTTCTGGTATTCTCTCTCTGTCTGGTCTTTATGGGCTTTGGTGTAGCCTGTATGATTAAATCTGCCCTGGGTGTATCCCCGATTTCATCCCTGCCGTATACATTTTCCTTGCTTTTTACAGGTATTACTGTAGGTGGTTGGACAGCTCTGTTGAATCTGTTTATGATTATTCTCCAGCCTGTGCTAAAGCCAGGGATACCAAAGAAGCTGTTGTTTTTGCAGGCAGGCATGACAGTAGTATTTGGTTATTTTATTGATTTGTCCTTGGAATTTTTGGCACCTTTGGTTTTGACTGCCTATATAGGTCAGGTGGCTATGCTTTTTGCTGGCTGTACCATTATGGCCTTTGGTATATATCTGGGGATTATTGCCAGAATTACTTTACTGCCTATGGATGCCTTGCTGCAGGTGGTATCTGAGCGCTTGAGAAAGCCGTATACTTCCGTAAAGGTTGTTTCCGATTTGGGTATGACTATTACATCAGCTGTTTTGTGTCTGGTGTTTATAGGGGAGCTGGCCACTGTGCGAGAGGGTACTTTGATAGCAGCCTTTTTCTGTGGTTCAGAAATCAAATTTTTTAGTACCTATTTTAAGGGCTTGACCTATTTGCTTTTGCCAGAGAATTTAATTCAAAAGGAGCGGGAGAAGCAGGAACTGCCCCAGGTGTCAGAACAGCATTTTGTGCTGACTGTTTCCCATGAATATGGCAGTGGTGGCAGAACTATTGCCAGAAGAATTGCCCATGAGCTGGGATTGCCTTATTATGATACGGAGATAATCAAAATGGCAGCAGAGCGCAGTGATTTTGCGGAGGAATATCTCAAGGAGCACGAGGAAAAAATTACCAGTACCGCACTGTATAGGTTGTTTGACTGGTACACTGGGGCTTTGCCAGGGAATCAGAGACCTGTGCAGGAGCAGATTTTTCAGCTGGAAGCCAAGGTTATTCAGGAAATTGCGGCCAAGGATTCCTGCGTAATTGTAGGTCGTTTGGCTAATTATATTTTGCAGAAGCATCGTAATTCACTGCATATTTTTATTACTGCTGACGAAAAAGAAAGAGTACAGCGGGTTATGCGGAAGGAAAATATTTCTGCTGAGGAAGCCTTGGATAGGATTCAGGATTTTGCTTCAGATAGAAAAAATCATTGTCAGGAATTTTCTGATATGGAATGGGGCAATGGTATGAATTATGATATTACCATTAAATCCAATCGTTATGGTGTGGATAGAACCGCAGCGATTTTGATACAGTTAATTAAGGAATTTAGAATGATGCAGTTTTAATAAAGGGAGGCAGGAGGCATGAAGCTATCCCAGCGTGGTCGTTATGGCGTTCTGGCATTGCAGGATCTGGCCAATGAATATGGTACAGGGCCTGTAGCATTGAAATCTATAGCAGAGCGTCAGGATATCTCAGAGAATTATTTGGAGCAGCTAATGGGTACCTTGAAAAAGGCAGGTTTTGTCAAAAGTATTCGTGGAGCTCAGGGCGGCTATATACTAGCCAAGGAGCCTGTTGATATATCCATTGGGGAAATTATTGTTGCTATGGAGGGGCCTATTGCCTTTGCCGACTGTATGCAGATGGATGGGGATGCGCCCTATGTATGTGCAAAAGCAGCCAGTTGTAGTCGGCGGGATGTTTGGGACAAAATTGGAGCCAGAATAAATGAGGTTCTAAATTCTATTACCTTGGAGGAAATTAGGGAAAAACCAGGTAAATAAACCTAGTGTGAGCTATTGTACTAGAAAAAATACATGTTATAATAGGGTATAGCTAAATACATCAAAAGTATATTAGAGGAGGACGTAACATGGTTGGAGATATTCTGCGCGGGGAACGTGAGAAACAGGGATTAACCATTGAAGATATAGCTAGAGAAACCAGTATTCGTGATATATATTTGGAGGCTATAGAAAAGGGAGATTATGATGCCCTGCCTGGAGATGTATATGCCAAGGGATTTATTAGAAATTATTCCCGATTTTTGCAGATAGACGGGGATGCCCTGCTGGATAAATACGATGAGGAAAGAAATATTACCAAGGTGGTTCAGCCTGTAGATCAGCCTCAGGAGCCAGAGGTAAAATCCTCCGGCCACAGTCTTTTTGGCCGTAGTAAGGCTAGAGAGCTTAGTCCTGCGCAGGAGCCTGTCAGAAAGCCAGCGCAAAATCCTCAGCCTGTACAGCCAAAGAAGAATCTTTTTGCTGCTGGGGATGCCTATCGGGATAGCTTGGAGCAGGAAGAAAAAAGCGGCTCCAAGAAGTTTATGATTCTGCTGGGGATTATGTTTGTATTCTTAGGTGGCGTTTATATTGCCTTTATGGATGATGGTACTGAAAATGCGCCTAAGCAGGAGACAGTCAAGGTGGAAACTGCCAAGCCTGCACCAGTGGAAAAGAAATATGATGGTGTGGAGATTACCGCCAAGGCTTTGGAAAATTGCTGGATTTCCGTTAAGGTTGATGGTCAGCCAGCCTTTGAAGGTACCATAGAAAAGGGTAAGGAAATGTCCTGGCAGGGTAAGGAGAATGTGGATATTCTGGCAGGCAACGCTGGTGGCATTCAGATTACCTTTAATGGCAAGGATGTAGGCCCTCTGGGAAAGATGGGCCAGGTAGAGGAGCGCAGTTTCAAGAAGGATGAGCCAGCTAAAGCAGCTGAAAATTCTCCTGCTCAGCAGGAAAGTGCCCCAAGCACCTATGAGGAAAACAGCTCTCAGGCTAATCATCATTACAGTGCCCCAGAGCCACAGCCTCAGCCAGTGCAGGAGGAAGTGCCGGCTGCCCAGCCAGCAGCTCCTGAGCCTGTTGCTGCACCAGAGCCAGCACCAGCAGCCCCACAGCCAGCAGCAGAGACTGCACCAGCAGCACCTCAGGGCTGAGATAGGAGCGGGAAGGTTTTATGAGTTTTTTGCCTGTAACAAGGGCGGATATGGAAGAGCGGGGCTGGGAACAGCTTGATTTTATCTTCGTTTCAGGGGATGCCTATGTGGACCATCCAAGTTTCGGTCCGGCTATTTTGTGCCGTTTGCTAGAAAAACATGGCTATAAGGTGGGGATTATTCCTCAGCCTGACTGGCATCATACAAAGGACTTTACCAGCCTGGGTAAACCTAGGCTGGGCTTTCTTGTGTCTAGCGGTAATCTGGATTCTCAGCTGAATCGCTATACTGCGGCCAAGAGACTTAGGCATGGTGATTCCTATTCTCCCGGAGGTAAGGCAGGCAAGAGGCCAGAGCGGGCTGTACTGGTTTATACTCGAAAGCTGCGGGAATGCTGGGGAGAGCAGGTGCCTATTATTATTGGAGGCATTGAAGCCAGTCTACGGCGGTTTGCCCACTATGATTATTGGCAGAATGAGGTTCGTGCTTCTATTTTGGCAGAGTGTCCTGCAGATTTGCTGGTATACGGCATGGGAGAAAGACAGCTGATAGATATTGCCGCCCAGCTTCATCAAGGCGTGTCCATAGAAAATATTCAGGATGTGCAGGGAACCTGCTTCAAGGTGCCTAATTTTGATTATATTTGGGATTATACTCCTTTGCCATCTCTAGCAGAGGTAAAAAGGGACAAAAAGGCCTTTGCCGAGGCCTTTAAGGTGGAATATCTGGAGCAGGATGCTTTCCGAGGCAAGAAGCTGGCTCAGCAGAATGGGGATTTTTGTATTGTGCAGAATCCACCAGCCATGCCTCTTTCTACAGAGGAAATGGACGAAATCTACGATTTGCCTTACGAAAGGAATTGGCATCCTATGTATGATGCTGCAGGGGGAGTGCCTGCTATCAAGGAGGTCAAATTCAGTATTACCGCCCAGCGAGGGTGCTTTGGCGGCTGTAATTTCTGTGCTATTATCTCCCATCAGGGCAGGATTATTCAGCCTCGCAGTGATGAGTCCATTATTCGGGAGGCTGTCCGCATTACCCAGGAATCGGATTTCAAGGGATATATTCACGATGTGGGAGGCCCTACCGCCAACTTTCATCGTACTTCCTGTGATATGCAGCTAAAGCGGGGCACCTGTCACGGCAAGCAATGCTTATCCCCTGATGTATGTCGTAATCTGGTGGCAGATCAGCAGGGGTATATTGAGCTTTTGCGGAAGCTTAGACAATTGCCAAGGGTAAAAAAGGTCTTTATCCGTTCTGGCATTCGATTTGATTATTTGCTGTTGGCCAAGGATGATTTTCTGCGGGAGCTGTGTGAGCATCATATTAGCGGTCAGTTGAAAATTGCTCCAGAGCATATTTCTGATCGAGTTACCAGAATGATGGGTAAATCCGGCAGTAAGGTCTATAAACGGTTTGTGGAAAAATTTACCCGCATGAACCAAAAGCTAGGGAAGAAGCAGTATCTGGTGCCTTACTTTATGTCCAGCCATCCTGGTTGTCATTTGGAGGATGCCATTGAGCTGGCAGAGTTCATCAAGGAGATGGGCTATCATCCAGAGCAGGTGCAGGATTTTATTCCTACACCGGGCACCCTGTCTACCTGTATGTGGTATACAGGCCTTAACCCCTTGACCGGAGAGGCGGTATATTCCGCCAAATCCAAGGAAGATAAGGCCATGCAAAGGGCTTTGATGCAGTTCTGGCTGCCGGGGAATTACGGCTTGGTGAAAAAGGCTCTTTGTCAGGCAGGACGACAGGATTTGATAGGCTACGGGCCTCATTGCCTTATTAGGCCGGAGAAAAAGCATAAGCAAGTAAAAACAAGGAAAAGGTTGGTGAAATAAATGCGTTGTCCATATTGTAGTACTCCGGATTGCCGTGTTATTGATTCTAGGGCGGTGGATGGAGGGCGAACCATCAAAAGGCGTCGAGGCTGCAGCAGCTGTGGCAACCGTTTTACCACCTTTGAAACTGTGGAGCAAATGCCTCTGATGGTATTAAAGCATGATGGCTCCCGTCAGATTTTTGATATTAACAAATTGCTGAATGGCCTGATTCGTTCCTGCGACAAAAGGGACAAATCCCTAGATAGTCTTATGGCTCTGGCTCATAATATTGAGCAGAATCTGCGCCAGAGATATGAACAGGAGGTTCCCTCCAAAGCTATTGGGGAGGAGGCCTTGGCTCAGCTCAAGGATTTTGACCAGGTGGCCTATATTCGTTTTGCTTCGGTTTATCGTCGGTTTACGGACATTCAAAGCTTCAAAAAGGAATTGGATGTATTGGCCGGTCATGAATAATTGTATGAGATAAAAATATTGATTAGCGATTAGGAGATTATTTTGGGTTGGAAGTTAAAGGAGCAGCTTAAACAGCAGCTGGCACGGGAAACAGGCTATTATGTATATCCAGCAGGAGGCAGAATCCGTTTTGCCTTAACATATCCCAATTCCTATTTTGTAGGAATGTCCAATCTTGGTTTGCATATTGTATATCGTCTGCTGAATCAGAGAAAGGATACTGCCTGTGAGCGGGTATTTTGTCCAGAAAAGCGGCAGCAGGCCGGATATGTCAAAACCAGGATTCCTTTGTTGAGCCTGGAAACCCAGACGGAGCTGAATCGCTTTGATATTGTGGGCTTTGTGGTATCCTTTGAAATGGACTATTTCAATATCCTTACCATGCTGGAGCTAGGGAAGATTGTACCTCTGGCCAAGGATAGATCTGATATGGACCCATTGATAATCGGCGGTGGTCCCTGTGCCACATTTAACCCAGAGCCTTTAAGCCCTTTCTTTGATGCCTTTATCATAGGCGAGGGTGAGGTAATTATGCCTGCCTTTATGGATGTATATCATGAAATGAAGGCTCAGGGGGCAGATAGGGAAGCTATTTTGCAAGCCTTGGCTCAGGTGCCGGGAGTATATGTCCCTTCGGTTCATAAGCTGGAGCAGGGCAGTGGTCAGGTACAGCGCCAATGGCTGGCTGATTTGGATGCATTTCCGGGAGAAACGGCTGTATACACAGAGGATACGGAATTTAATCTGCATTTGGTGGAAATAGCCAGAGGCTGCGGCCGTCATTGTCGTTTCTGTATGGCAGGCTATTGTTTCCGCAAGCCTCGGAATCGTTCCCTGAAGGCCATTGAAAAAATGCTGGTAAAGGCAAGGGATTCCGGCCGCAGAGTAGGCCTAATGGGAGCGGCAATTTCCGATTATCCCGAAATTGACCAGCTGTGTAAGGAAATTCTAGGAGATGGCCTAAGTATGTCCGTTGCCTCCTTCCGAGCTGATTCTGTTACCCAGGAGCTGGTGGATTCACTGGCGGCCAGCGGCTTGCGCACCCTTACTATGGCGCCAGAGGCTGGCAGTCACCGCATGAGGGCGGTGGTGAACAAGGGCATTGAGGAGGAACATCTTCTTAATGCTATGGATATGGGTATCAAGGCAGGAATAAAGAATTTCCGCCTATACATTATGATTGGTCTGCCGGGAGAAGGTCCAGAGGATATTCAAGGCATTATTGATATGGCCTGTCGCTTAAAGGATTTTATGGAGGAGCACAAGGCCATGGGACGGCTTACCCTGAGTATCAACCCATTTATTCCCAAGCCCTTTACCCCTTTCCAGTGGGAGCCTATGGCCTCTTTGAAGTATATCCAAAACTCCTTGAAGCAGATAACTACCGCCTTGAAGAAAAGGCATAATATAGAGGTTATTGCAGAATCTCCCCGGGATGCCTATATACAGGCCTTTTTGGCCAGAGGAGATAAGCAGGCAGGCGAAGTTCTGTGGCAGGCTCATCAAAACGGTGGCAGCAAGGCCATGAAGTCAGTTTTGAAGGCTCAGGGTACTAAGCTGGAGGATTATGTTTCCCAGCCGCTGCCGATAGATGAACTATTGCCTTGGGAGGTACTGGATATGGGCTTTACCAGAGAGTATCTACTTAAGGAACTGGCAGAGGCAAAAAAACCAGAGCCTACACATACCATTAAATGTTTTGATGGCTGTAAGCGGTGCGGTGTTTGTAAATAGCCAATTGGCAAAGAAGGCAAGGGTGATAGACAAATGGGATTTAAATTAATAGCTGGCAATCGTCCTCAGCTTTGGCTGGGCAGCTTTGACATTTTCCCTCAGGATAAATTTCGGCATGGAATTTCTACCAAGCATGGAGGCTGTAGTCAGGGACAATATGCTTCTCTGAATCTGGGACTTCATGTAGAGGACGAGGCAGAAAAGGTTATTGCCAATCGGCGGATATTTTGTGAAGCTCTAGGCATGGACAGCGAAAAAACCACTACCTGCCAGCAGGTTCACGGCAACAATGTGGCAGTGATAACAGAAAAACAGGCAGGAGCAGGCTTTCTAGATTTCAGCCAGAGTATTCCAGATACAGATGCCTTGATAACCAATGTACCAGAGGTACCACTAATGCTGTTTTTTGCCGATTGTACTCCTATTTTGCTGGCAGATCCTGCCCATAGAGCAGTAGGTCTTGCCCACGGAGGCTGGAAGGGAACCTTCGGCAGCATTGTGGCAAAGACCGTGGAGGCCATGCAGGATAACTATGGCTCCCGCCCAGAGGATATTTTGGCGGCCATTGGCCCTTCTATTGGCTCCTGCTGTTATCAGATAGGCGATGATTTGGCAGCGAAATTCCGGGCTAGGTTTCCAGAATTTCAGGCAGAAATTCTCTCAGGCCCAGAGGGAAATGTTCATCTTGATTTACAGAAAACCAATACCCTGCAGCTTTTGCAGGCAGGGCTAAAGCCTGAGCATATAGAAAATGCCCATGTATGTACCTGTTGCCATAGTGAACAATTTTTTTCTTATCGGGCAGATAAAGGTAAAACAGGTCGCATTGCAGCCATAATTAGTGTAAAATAGATAGTATATGAACACAAGGAGTGATAGACATGATAGAAGAAAAGCTCCATGAAGTAGAAGCGAAGATTGCCACCAGTATGAAAAACCGGTCGGAAGATTGTCAGGATGATGTATTGCTGATAGCTGTTACCAAAAATCACGATATACATGCTATGCGTCAGGCTATTGATGCTGGTGTTACAGATATTGGTGAGAACCGTATTCAGGAAGCCAAGGAGAAATACGAAACCTTGGACAGAAAGGTTACCTGGCATCTTATCGGCCATCTTCAGACAAATAAGGCCAAGCAGGCAGTAAAGATTTTTGATCTGATTCATTCTGTAGACAGCCTTCATTTAGCAGAGGCTCTCAACAAGGCCGCAGCAGGTATTAATAAGCTACAAAAGGTGTTAGTACAGGTTAATCTGGCCCATGAGGATTCCAAATCTGGAATTTATGAGGATGGCTTAGAGGAATTGCTGCATCAGGTGGATGAGATGGATAATCTTCAGCTTATGGGCTTAATGTGTATCGCACCAAACTATGAGAATGTGGAAGATTGTCGGCCTTTATTTGCCAATATGAAAAAAATTTATGATCATATAAAGGAGATTTCCTGGCAGAAGGCGAATATTAAGTATTTATCAATGGGAATGACTCATGATTATACAATTGCTGTAGAAGAGGGTGCCAATGTTGTACGGGTGGGTACAGGTATTTTTGGCCCTAGACAATATTGATTTAGCACAAATAGGGAGGATCTACCCATGGGGAAAATAAAGGACTTTTTTACAAAAATAGGTGTTACAGATTCTGACGGCGAGGAAGACTTTCAGAATACCACTGCTGATACCAAGCAGGCAGGTAATTCTGTGAAGGAGGAGCCTGCACCTCAGAACGGACGGAATATTAATAACAGTCAGGGTGAGGAAAGACCGCCAGAGCCTGTGGGCAATGACTTTAGTAGTGGACATAGCTCCAAGGTTGTGAATATTGGCAGTACCGCTGGTTCTATTCGGGAGGGGAGTAAGACTTATACCACGTCCCATGGTGTTTATAGACGGGCTGACAACATGAAGGTGGTAGTTATACAGCCAAGATCTCTGGATGATTCCCAGCAGATTGCCAATTGCCTGAAGGAAAAACGCCCTGTAGTTGTTAACTTTGAGGGAGTTGACGACCAGCTCTATCGACGGATTCTGGACTTTGTCAGCGGTACTACCTACGCTCTGGATGGCAGCGTTAATTCCATCAGCAGCAGGGTATGGCTTTTTTCACCGAAAAATGTCAATGTTGCTGTGAAAAAGCAGGGAAATAATGATCAGGGAGATATGCCCTGGGAAAAGAAATAAATAGTTATCAAAGGATTGGGAATATATGGCAGGAGCAGAACAAAAAGAAAAGATTCTCAGATATTATCGCAATACAGAGGGAGAGGAAGTGGCTGTTCGGCTGGTTGATATGGCTGAACAGGTACAAAGAAGTCAGAAATTCCGCTTAGGGGAGTTTTTGGATCCCTATGGTCAGGAGATTGCGGAAACCATAGCAGCAAACTATCCTGGTCTAAGACTGGATATGGATGGCGGCTATCAGGGAGCAGAGCGCCAGCGGGCCATGTTTGTGGATCAGGATTTTGGCGGCGCTCCTTCCTTTGAGCTGGCTTATATCCGCATAGAATGGAACGGTCAGTTTGAGCATATTGGACACAGAGATGTGCTGGGGGCCATTATGAGCCTTGGGTTTGAGCGGAACCGTCTAGGGGATATTATTATGGGCAATGCCCGGGCCGGCGTGGTTACAGATAAAAAGTTGGCCGATTATCTGCTGACCAATCTTACTCAGATTGGCCATAGCGGTGTGAAATGCCAACTGGCTGATTTGTCTACTATTCCTCCCAAGGAGGAAAAGTACAAGGAGCTGCGGGCTACAGTAGCTTCCCTGCGAGTTGATTCCATTGCGGCCGCAGGTTATGGTGTATCCAGAAGCCGGGCAGCAGCAGATATTGCCGCAGATAAGCTGAAGCTGAATTGGCAGCCTGTGAAAAATTCCTCCCAGAATGTGAAGGAGGGGGATACCCTTTCCCTGCGAGGCAGAGGCAGGCTGGAGGTTGCCGAGGTTCGTGGTCAGACAAAGAAGGGCCGTATTGGAGTCCTGTTAAAACGCTATTACTAATATCTTGGAGGTAATGATATGCTTACACCGGTGGATATACATAATAAGGAATTTACCACAAGCTTTCGTGGTTTTAATAAAGAGGATGTAGATGATTTTCTGGATCAGGTGGTTAATGATTATGAAACCCTGTACAGAGAGAACCGTCAGCTGAAAAAGGAAATCGAGTTGAACAAAAAACAGCTGGATCAGTATCATCAGCTGGAGAAGAACCTTCAGGATACCCTGCTGGTGGCTCAGCGTACTGCTGACGAGGTGGTAACTACTGCCAATACCAGAGGCGAGGAGATTCGTCAGGCTGCTAAGCAGGCTGGGGAGAATCTTAAGCGGGAGGCTCAGCTTTATGCAGACAAGCTTCGTCAGGACACTGAACAGGAGTGCAAGCTGAAAATTGAGCGGGCTGCTGCTCAGATTCGGTCTGCGGTAGAAGAATACGACCGTCTGGTAAGAGAGCGCCGTCAGTTTGTGGCCAAGATGCGGAATCTGATGCAGACCGAGCTGGGTCTGCTGGAAGAAGCCTATGATATTATGCCTGACAAGGTGGAGAATCCTCCTAAGCAGGCTGAGGCAAAATCTGACCTTGACAAGGCTCATGATGAAAATATGCATTTTGAGGCTCAGCAGGATAAAGACAATGATGAAAAAGATTAGTAATTTAAATAAATATGGAGGCTGTGGCAGGTGCCATTAGGTATTGGAATTTTAGTTTTTATTTTAGACCAGCTGGTTAAGCATGCGGTATTAGTAAGTATGCATTTGGGAGAGTCCATACCCATAATTAAAGATGTGTTTCATATTACTTTTGTGCTTAATCCCGGGGCTGCCTTTGGGATGCTGGAGCATCAGCGATGGATATTTATTGTTGTAGCCCTGCTGGTTGTGGTATTGGCATTGGTATTTTATAAGCATATTCAGCGGGAGAGCCTGATAACTCGCATTGGGGCAGGACTGCTGCTGGGAGGTGCCTTGGGTAATCTGCTGGATAGAATCCAAAGTGGTTTGGTAGTGGATTTTTTGGATTTCAGAATATGGCCTGTCTTTAACATTGCAGATATAGCAATCTGCGGCGGGGCAGCCATGTTGATTTGGGATATGTGGCAAAGGCGGAATGAGGATGAGGAATAGTTTTACAGTTGAAAATACCGGCGAAAGGCTGGATGTGTTTTTGACAGGCCAGATGCCGGAGTTTTCCCGTTCACATATTCAGAAGCTGATAGCCAGCGGTCAGGCTTGGGTAAATGGCGTAAACCGCAAGGGAAACTTCAAACTAAAGCCCCATGATGTGGTAGAGTTGGAAGTGCCAAAGCCGGAGCAGGTGGCTATCCTGCCAGAGGATATACCCTTGGATATTCTTTATGAGGACAAGGATATTATTGTTATTAACAAGGCTAGAGGCATGGTAGTGCATCCCGCTCCTGGTGTATACTCTGGTACATTGGTGAATGCCTTGATGTATCATTGTCAGGATCTTTCCGGCATTAATGGAGAGATTCGCCCAGGTATTGTCCATCGTTTGGACAAGGATACTTCCGGAGTCATGGTAGCAGCCAAAAACGATGCTGCTCATATGCATTTGGCTAGTCAGATTCAGGCCAAAACTGCTTTCCGTATATATCAGGCCTTGGTTTGGGGTAATATCAAAGAGGAGTCTGGCATAATTCGGGGCGATATTGGCCGTCATCCAGTGGACAGGAAAAAGATGGCTGTGGTGCAGGAAAACGGCAAGCCAGCCACCACCCATTTTCGTGTTTTGGAACGGTATGGGGAAGCAACCTTGGTGGAGTGCAGATTGGAAACAGGTCGCACCCATCAAATAAGAGTTCACATGGCTTATATTGGACATCCCTTGTTGGGAGATCCTAAATATGGCACAGATAAAAAAGGCAGGGTGAGAGGAAGCTTTGCTATTCAGGGACAGGCTCTCCATTCCATGAGCTTGGAGCTGACTCATCCAGTTACTGGGGAGCGCATGAAATTTCATGCCCCTATGCCGGAGGATATGGAAAAGCTTATAGAGAAGCTTCGCCATCGACTGGCTAAATAGCAATAATTGTCTTTGAGGGGAGAGGTAGTTATGCAAAACCTTATTGAAAAAACTGTATTAATGGACGAGCAGGGCATCAATCGTGCTCTGGTAAGAATTTCCCACGAAATTGTGGAGAAAAACAAAGGTGTAGAGGATATTGTGCTGGTAGGCATCCGCTCTCGGGGTGTGCCTTTGGCAGAGCGCATTGCTGAAGCTATTGCCAATATTGAGGGCCAGAAGCCTCCTGTAGGCATTTTGGATATTACCCTTTATCGTGACGACCTTTCCCATCTGTCCTATCAGCCGGTGGTACGGCCTACTACCATGCCTGTGGATCTTGACCGCAAGACAGTGGTATTGGTGGACGATGTACTTTACACAGGTCGTACCATTAGAGCTGCCTTGGATGCGATAATGGATATGGGGAGGCCTCATGCCATACAGCTGGCGGTGCTGGTGGACAGAGGCCATCGGGAACTGCCTATTCGGGCGGATTATGTAGGCAAGAATGTTCCTACTTCCTCCAAGGAGATTATCAGTGTTCTAATTCAGGAAATTGATAATGAGGATAGAGTAGTTATCCGGGAGGAAGCTGAGAATCAGGCTTAATCCTGCTTTTGCGGATTAGAAATTATTAGAGATTATGAGGAAAGGAGCCTTTGCTATGCTGCTTTTTACCTATTATGGCCATGCTGCCTTTGCTTTGAACAATGCCAAGCGCAAGCTGTTATTTGATCCATTTTTTACGGGAAATCCCGCGGCTACTACAGCTGCAGATGTAATTACCTGCAATTATATTTTGGTTTCTCATGGTCATGGAGATCATCTAGGGGATACCGCCCATATTGCCCAGAAAACCGGGGCTACGGTTATTGGCTGTCCAGAGCTGTTGGAGGCCTGTCAGGCTGAAAATGGCCACGGCATGAATATTGGCGGCAAGGCAGATTTTGATTTTGGCTCCGTCTATATGACACAGGCCATACACAGCAGCGGTATTCCAGGCCTGCTGTCCTGCGGTTTTGTGGTATCTATGGAGGGAAAGAATATCTATTATGCAGGAGATACTGCCCTCTTTAGTGATATGGAACTGATAGGCAAACGCTTTGCTTTGGATTGTGCTGTCCTGCCTATAGGAGATAATTACACTATGGGTATAGAGGATGCAGCTGAGGCAGTAAAGCTTCTAAAGCCGAAGCATGTTATTCCGGTGCACTACAATACCTGGCCAGTAATTCAGGCTGAGCCTGAAAAGTTTAAGACACTGGTGGAGGCAGAGACTACCGCTAAGGTCCATATTCTCCGCCCAGGAGACAGTATGGATTTGTCGGAATTAAAGTGAGGTGACAGCACTGGAAAAACTACTGGTACTATTAGGGCCTACAGCCTCCGGCAAGACCGCTCTGTCTATACAGCTGGCTCATGCTTTGGATACAGAGATTATCTCTGGAGATTCCATGCTGGTTTATAGGGAGTTTAATATAGGCACAGCTAAGCCTACTCGTCAGGAAATGGATGGAATACCTCATCATATGGTGGATATTCTGCCTCCTGATGCCAGTTTTAATCTCATGGATTTTCTTACCCAGGTAAAAGGGATTATTACCCAGCTGAACCAGGCAGGGAAGATTCCCTTATTGGTAGGAGGCACAGGTCTTTATATTCAGTCCCTGCTGGAAGGCTATGAGCTGAACCAACAGCAGGAGGATAGTGAATATCGCCGGAAGCTGGAGAAGCTGGCGGAGACTAAGGGCAGGGAATATGTCCATGCCATGCTGGCTCAGGCCAATCAAGAGGCAGCGGCAAGATTGCATCCCAATGATTTGCGACGGGTGATAAGAGCCTTGGAGGTTCATCATTTAGGTGGCAGTGAGGTTTCCCGAAGCAAAATTGGCCATAGTTATGATGCTTATGTAGCAGGTCTGGGGTGGGAACGCAGTCAGCTTTATGATAGAATCAATCAGAGAGTAGATATTATGCTGCAGCAGGGCTTAAAGCAGGAGCTGCAGAAGCTGGTAACAGCTGGCGTGCCATTAGATTGTCAGGCTATGAAGGGCATTGGCTACAAGGAAATCCTGCCAGTCATACAAGCCGGGGAGAACACCCCTGAATTTGTGGCAGCAGTGGAAAAAATCAAACAGAACAGTCGTCATTTTGCTAAAAGGCAATTGACCTGGTATAGGAGAATGTCATATATTCATTGGTATCAACCAGCACTGTACAAGGATACAGAAGGCTTGGCAAGTAATATGCTGTGGGATATAAGGCGTTGGATACATAAATAAAGAGGTAGGAGAAAAATAATTATGACTAAAGCAATTAATTTACAGGACAGCATTCTCAATCAGGTAAGAAAAGAGAATATCGGCGTGACAATTCATTTGGTGAATGGCTTTCAGATTAAGGGCTATGTAAAGGGCTTCGATAATTTTACTGTAATCATGGACTCTCTGGGCAAGCAGCAGCTGGTGTATAAGCATGCTATTTCCACCATTACTATGAGCCGTCCTGTGGATAATTTCGAGAAGAAGGCTGAGGGCGTAGAGCGTTAATAATGACAGCAAAAAGACAGCGAGGCTTTGAGATTGTCAGCAAGTACAAGGATGCAGGCATAGAATTGCCTGTACGCAAGACAGCAGCCAGTGCAGGCTATGATTTGCAGGCAGCAGAGGATGTGATACTGCTGCCTCATGCTGTTACTATTGTACCAACTGGTCTTAAAGCCTATATGCAGCAGGACGAGTATTTAGGACTTCATGTGCGGTCAGGCTTTTCCATCAAAAACAAAATAAGCTGTATTAATAATCAAGGTATTATAGATGCAGATTATTATAATAGTCCCGGTAATGAGGGACATATTATGGTGCCTTTGATTAATCATGGTGAGGAGCCAGTGCAGGTTGCCAAGGGCATGCGGATTGCCCAGGGAATCTTTTATCGCTATCTAACTGTAGATGGAGATGCTGCTGGTCAGGGAGCACAGCGCACAGGAGGCTTTGGCTCCACAGGAGAAAAATAAAATGGACATGGGCTTTGACTTGTTTGCCGAAGCAACGGCTGCTGAGGAAAAAAAGAATAAAAATAAATATGAGCCTTTGGCCCAGCGGATGCGGCCAAGAAATTTTCAGGAATTTATTGGTCAGGAGGAATCTATGGGCAAGGGCAGGTATCTGCGCCGTATGATTGAGCAGGATCAGCTGCCCTCCATGATACTTTTTGGCCCTCCTGGTACTGGTAAAACCACTATAGCCATGATGATTGCCGGCATTACCAACAGCAACTTCAAAAGGCTTAATGCAGTATCCTCTGGTATTGGGGATATTCGGAAAATTGTGGAGGAAGCTGCTGACCAGCGGAAGTTTTATCAAAAGAGAACCATTGTTTTTATTGACGAGATTCATCGTTTTAACAAAAGCCAGCAGGATGTATTGCTGCCCTATGTGGAGGATGGCCGTCTAACCCTGATTGGAGCCACTACGGAAAATCCTTTTTTTGAGGTGAATCACGCTCTCCTAAGCCGGGTAAGACTGGTTAGATTATATTCTCTCACTGATGGGGACATCCGTCTCCTTATCAAGCAGGCACTGGCCGACAAGGAACGGGGCCTGGGCAGTGAGGAGCTGGAATGCCGTGAGGATGCTATGGAGGCATTGGTACGCCTTTCTGGTGGCGATGGTCGTATGGCCCTGAATCTTCTAGAGCAGGCAGCCTCCATGACAGAGACTGGCGGTGTTATAGATATGTCTCTTTTGGAGAATATCTTTGGCCAAAAGGTGCAGTATTATGATAAAAAGGGGGACAATCATTACGATACGGTTTCCGCCTTTATCAAAAGTATGCGGGGCAGTGATCCCGATGCCGCCATTCATTATCTGGCTCGCATGATTGCCGGGGGAGAAGATCCTAATTTCATTGCCCGGCGAGTGGCTATCTGCGCTGCCGAGGATGTAGGCAATGCAGATCCTATGGCCTTGGTAGTGGCTATGTCAGCAGTTCAGGCTGTGCAGTTTGTGGGGATGCCAGAGGGACGAATCCCCTTGGCCGAGGCTGTAACCTATGTAGCATCGGCTCCCAAGAGCAATGCTGCCTATCTGGCCATAGATGAAGCCTTGGGAGAAGTCCGCCGTCAGGACTGTGGCTCAGTACCAGCCCATCTACGGGATGCTCATTATAAGGGAGCCTCCAAGCTGGGACATGGGTTGGATTATATCTATCCCCATGATTTTCCGGGGCATTTTCAGCCACAACAGTATTTGCCAGACAAGCTGAAAAACAGGGTATATTACCATCCTAGCGATAATGGTAAGGAAAAGGAAATCAAAAACTACCTGAAGGAATGTTGGCCTCAAAAGGATAGATGAGGCCGCTGGCTCTCAGGCAGTTGTTTGAAGGAGTACATATAAATGAAAACTATGACTGAATCTGAGTTGCGAGCCGGTGTAATCTTCGGAGATAATATCAGCGATGAATATGTCTATATGCCTGCCAGCGAGCTGGGGGTAGAAACTCCCATCTGTGTCTATGAATATTCCCTCCAGCGGGAGGATGTGCAGATGGCAGAGGCTCTGGACATCATCCGCCGAAGAAGTCTAAAGCCAGTAAAACATCCAAGATTGGGCGAAAGCTCCTGCTAAAAGAAAAACATGATGCCAGGTCACAAAGTAAAAGTGACTAAGCATCATGTTTTTTTGTGCGTTATTATGAAAATAAATATAAAAGGACATATTTTGTACTTTTTAGTTGGTATAATGAAATAAAATATTAAGGTTGCACTTGTAATTTACTTTGTTGCGAAGGGTGTAGAGCGATAGGAGGGAGATTGTAGTAACGACAGGCTGGGAGTATAATGAATTAAACATAGTCGAAAATATTTTAGAGGATGGATAATATGATGGAAAAAACCGACAGAAGTATCAGATTGCTAAAAATGTTTGATATGCTGCAAAGA
>SAMEA3663076__coassemble_837_pt1 | contig 27822 bp, 25 predicted proteins | sample SAMEA3663076__metabat2_low_PE_024 | metagenome-assembled genome bin SAMEA3663076 (sample SAMEA3663076) | pig gut metagenome | biome: pig gut; feature: pig-associated habitat; material: faeces | place: France | collected 2012
TGCTCTGCTCTGCTCTGCTCTGCTCTGCTCTGCTCTGCTCTGCTCTGCTCTTAGAATTGTCCACACGTTTTACTCTCCCTGTCAAGCATTTTTTATTAGAAATTCTCAAAGTTGGAAAAAATACATCCATCTATAAATCAAATTTCTTAACAAACCGTCATGAAGATTGTCGCTTACTAGAAACATTAATGATTTTTACCAAGACAAAGAGCATAACCCATTTATACCAAGTTCCAATATTAAATGTACATTCATAAAATCTATTAGAAAACGGCAACATAACAATATCATTAAGTAAATATGCATAGCATATAACATACATGCTTATCCTATTTGACATTATGTCAACATAATTCACCTTATTATACAGCCATACACATACCACAGCCATAATTCCTGTTAATACAACAACCCCCATAAATCCAAAATCATAGATAAAAGCATAAAAAGTTGTATATACATTTCCTAAATCATAATTTTGATATGATAAAAATGGTAAATCCAACGCATAAATAAATGCTGAATACTCTAATTTTGCTCCTAGAAAATTTATAAATTTAATAAATGTTAGCTCACCAAATATTCCATACGTTTGGCTCCAAGGATTCTGTAAATAAATATCCAAATTAAATATAGGAGCACCAGCATAAATGAATAAGGCCATCAAAACAGCCTCCATATCCATATCATTCTGACTACGACCAATCACATATATAAAAGATATAAAGAAAAAAGAAATTATACTCATCAATGCAATTATTTTAGTCACAATATGCATTACGCTGAAATATCCTTTATTTTTTTCACGATAAAATATGTACCAAAAAAAGATTAATGCTGTTATAATACGAAAAGTTTCCGAACGATCTCCTCCCATTAATGAATAAACAATATATAAAAATATATTACCACCATAAATCATGGACCATTTATTTTCGATAATTTTCTTTTTCATAAATATGTACATAAATAAATAAGCATAACAAGGCACTATCAAGGTAAGCAAAGTTCTATACCACGGAGATACAATCAATATACTATTAGCATCCTGAAAGGTCATTATAACTTTATACTTAACCATTGCTTCAAAAAAATCACTTCCAAAACCATATGCAGCAGAAAAATTCATTATATAAGTATAATTTACATATATTAATAAAACAGTTATTATCAGTCCTAATATACCATAAATCGGTGATATCTTATTTTTTATCACCATAGTAGAAAGTTTATGTGGCACACGCAGTATGTAATTAACAAAAGAAAATATTATTAAACCCGACAGAATAACAACAAATGTCTTACCACTCTCTATGTCAACTCCAATACACAAATTAGCTATACAGCAAAAAAAAGAAAAGAGCACAAACATCCCCATTAAAACTACTGCTGGATTAAATAAATCTTTATAAGACATCATATAATTAACGTACAATAGTATTACTATCAATATGAATAATAACCAAATCACAATAATCTCCTTTATGCCGATATTATAAATACGTTCATGTGTTGCATATTCAAATGTTTGATTAAAAATAACTCCTCTAAAATTGGTTAAAAATATTATATGTATGTATTTTGGGGTTGTATATAAAGAAAAAATGCATAGACAGCCAAATTTCTAAAAAATAGCCTATTAAAGCTTTGTGTCAATATGCTATGATATTTATAATAAATACTTATGTCAAAAATAATAAGGCGAAAATATGTAATATCATCCCAAATAAGATATATTAATATTTGCAATTTTCTAAAGCTGTTACGATAGCACGTTTTGTAAAATATCCACTAATAATCTTTTGTTGCAAATCACTCAAATTATGCAAATACAGCTTATAATCTTCATCTGTCATCGCGGCTAACTTGCCTTCAATTTCATGCAAACTATCCACACAAAAACCTATATTATACTTTTTTACAAAATCCGCACTGGCAGCATGCGACCAAACTATTACAGGTAAACACGATGATATATATAGTGATAGTTTATGTGGATTATTATATTTCGTATATTCTCCGAAATTGCCAGAACAGGTATCAGCCGACTCTCCATCCCATATTAGTCCAAAGCTTCCCTCAATCTTAGCTGGTATTTCATCAGGTGTAAATGAGCCTTTATAAACCACATTATCCCCCAACTTAATGCAATCCTTGCCAGGACCATATAAATACAATTGTTTAAATAACGGCTCTAAATCTGTATGCAAAAACATGCTCTTAGTTAAATTTCCTGCAAATGATACAGTGTGAGAAAATTCCCTTATCTGGTGCTCACCTGAATCACGTAAATAATCAAATATTTCTAAATTTATCAGCTTTGCTTGCGTATCCCATCCTTTTACACGTTCCAGCATTTTCTGATTATGTACTACAATTACTTTAGCATTATAAAAGAACCCTTGTGCACATATAGTTCGTTTTCTTTCTTTGTGTCTCCACTCATCAATGTCATGAACGAATAATATAACATTATTCATCTTCATTACAAGCAACAAAAAAATAGACACAAATGGATGCACCTGGAATGGATATTGGAGTAATACTATTTTTTCTTTATGTTTTAACAAAAAATAGAGTTTTTTTACATTTCTTATTAAATACCAAAGACTATAACTTAAAGATTTTAAATTTGTACTGGTCAAAACAAGATATGGCTTCCCAAACAATTTTGAAAAAATTGTTTCCATATCATTCCGAGCCTTATTCCCCGCATGATTAGCACTTGATACTATATCCCCAATGTAAATGACATTTTCATCATTAACCATTTTCTTGCCCCTTTCTAAAACTATTGGTAACGCCATACTCTAAAAAACAGTAAAATGTAGTCTTCAATCACTAGCAGTAACATTTTATTCACTTCGAATCATCTGCAAAAGCTCATCCGTCTTTTCCTGCAAAAGCTTTTTATCCCCGGCGGACTCCACATTCAGCCTGATAACAGGCTCAGTGTTGGACTTCCTGAGATTGAACCGCCACCTTGGATATACCACGGACAGGCCATCCATATAGTCATGCACTCCGTCAGCATATCTAGCCTCCACAGATTCCACCAGCCTGCTAGCAGACTCCGTGCTGGCCACCTTGCTGTTAATTTCGCCGCTGCATGGGTACATGCCAATCCGCTCTGCCAGCAGTGCCGACAGCTTCCTGCCACTCTGCTGCAAGAGCTCCAGCACCAAAAGCCACGGAATCATGCCGCTGTCACAATAAGCAAAATCCCTAAAGTAATGATGTGCGCTCATCTCACCGCCATAAACGGCATCCACTTCCCGCATCTTTGCCTTGATAAAGGCATGGCCGCTGCGGCACATTACCGCCTCACCGCCAAATTTACGGCATATATCCTGGGTATTCCAGTACACCCGCGGGTCATGGATTATCCTGGCCCCCGGATACTTTTTCAAGAATGCCTCAGCAAGGAAGCCCACCATATAGTAGCCCTCAATCATGCCCCCTTCCTCGTCAAAGAGGAAGCACCTGTCAAAGTCACCATCCCAGGCGATGCCAACATCCGCCCCGTATTTGCGGACAACATCGGCAGTAGCATCACGATTTTCCCTAAGCAATGGATTTGGCACACCGTTAGGGAAATTGCCATCCGGCTGGTTATGCACCTTGATAAACTCAAAAGGCAGCTTCTCCGTCAGCACATCCAGCACCGGCCCGGCCGCACCATTACCTGCGTTGACCACCACCCGGAGCCTGCGCCCCTGCTGCTCCGCCAGTCTCCACATGGCATCCACATCAACATACCCCAGCAGATGCTCAACATATTCCGGCAGGATATCATGAACGTCCACGCAGCCAGCGTCACCAGCCATCTGCTCCTGCAACACGGCAGGCTCCCTGCTGCACAGTGCTTCCAGCTCCCTCAGTCCGCTGTCCTCAGACACAGGCCTGGCACCACTTCTGACCAGCTTAAAGCCGTTATAGGCCTTGGGATTGTGGCTGGCCGTAATCATGATGCCCCCATCCAGCTTCAGATGAGCAGCAGCAAAATAAATCATCTCCGTGCCGCATTGGCCGATATCCACCACATCACAGCCAGATTCCGTCAACCCTTTAACAAGGGCTTTCTTTAGTGACGGCCCGGACAGGCGGATATCATGGCCTACAGCAACACGCAGCCTGAAATTTCCTCTGCCATCGTTATTGCTATTGCCACTATTTAACATCTCATCATTTTTAATTACTTCCTTAAAGTACCTGCCAATTCGATAAGCCAGTTCCTCATTGACCTGGGTAGGATAAATCCCCCGGATATCCCCCTTGCCGAAGCACTTCGTGTCCGGCTCAAAATCATGCTTTACCTTGTCACTGACACTGATATCCCTGCCCAGCTGCACCTCCAGAAGCTTCAGCTCCGTATCGGCAAAAACAGTATGCTTGCAGCCTGCCGGCATATTTATCACATCACCAGCCTTGATATTCTGCATATCACCATCAATAATGGTATGTCCATAGCCGGAAAGCACCGTCCATACCTCATCCCGGTGCTGATGGCTGTGATAATTCATGCTGTGCCCCCGGTTTAGAGTCACAATCACCGTCAGGCTACCTTCCTCAACACTGAGCACCCGGTAGTTTCCCCAGCTTTTATCTGCAAACATCACCTGCTGGCCAAGATTATCCACATAAGGCTTGATATGGGCACTTTTTTCCTTGTCACTGACCAGGATTCCCTCCGGTGAAGCGGCAATAACCACATCCTTCAGCCCCATAGCCAGCACAGGTACATTTAACTCATTCAGAATATGCACATTTTCGCAGGTGTCATTTTTCACCACGTTGCCAATATATTTTTCGTCCATGGCCTCGGTCAGGGTATTCCATGTGCCCAGATCCTTCCACTGACCGGCAAACCGCATTACCTGAATATGAGCTTCCTGCTCCACCACGGCATAATCAAAGCTGATTTTCTTCAGGCTGGCATACCTGGCAAACAAATCATGGTAATCCGTAAAATCAATCAGTTCATGTGCCTTGTCCAGCAGATACCTCAGCTTAAAGGCAAAAACACCGCCATTCCACAAAGCTCCCTGACGGATATACTCCCTGGCAGTTGCCTCATCAGGCTTTTCCTTGAAAGTATGCACATCACTTACTTTGCTACCATCTGCAGGAATAATATAGCCGTATTTTTCGCTTGGATAAGTAGGCTCAATACCCATCAGCACCAAGTTCGCCTCATCCTTATCCACCTGCTGGCAAAGCCTGCCCAAAGCCGCAAAATACTCATCCTCCACCAGAGGGTCAACAGGACAGACCACCACCGGCTCGTCAATATCAACATGCTTAACATCAGCCAGATAGGCTGCCGACAAGGCAATAGCCGGAAAAGTGTCCCGGCGGCATGGCTCCACGGAAATCCCCACCTGCTCTCCCAGCTGATTGAGGATAGAAGAAACCTGGGACCTGGAAGTGGCTACCGTCACATCCGCCTCCGGCAGCACGGCCTTAATCTGCCTGTACACCCGCTGCACCATAGACTCATACTTTCCCGATTCAGTTTTAAAAATCTTGATAAACTGCTTGGAGCGGATATCGTTGGACAGAGGCCACAGCCTTTTCCCAGAACCTCCCGAAAGTAAAACTATGTGCATTGAACCATACCTCATTTCCAAATAAAATTAACAAAAACACCTTATACTAAAAAACATTTATACACATAAAGCATATGTGAAATACAAAATTCGGTTTTAATGGACAAGCCAGCTCCTACGATGCAAAATACACATATAATTCTTAAAAAAATTCATCAATTTCTGCGAAAATTCTTTATAACACAGGTGCAAGCATCTATTAATTCCACCAGAATTGTTATAAAATTAACGTAATCCACACCACTTTGTGGTATAATAAAGGAGGGAATACGTTGCCTGATATCAAAACTATTTTGGCCAAAGACATTGAGGCAGAAAACCTCGACATACGCTACGACATGAGTGTCAAGCGTGTCCTGGGCAATATCCCGTTGCTGGCCCCCATCACCAAATACACTGTCAAGGAAGTAGAAGATTTTCCCATTCCCATGATTGAAAAATGTATTGACGAAAAGTCCATACAAATCAGCGAAGTATTTGTAGAACCTGGGCTTACCAACAGAAAAATTGTCAATGACGAACTGGAAAGCAAAATTCCCGGCGAAGGCCGCACTATCTTTGACATCCGCTTTACCATCACCCTGCCTGACGGCAGCAAGACAAAAATCATCATCAACATCGAGGCCCAGCAGAAAAGCAATCCCGGCTACAGCCTCCTGAACCGTGGTATCTTTTACGCGGCACGGCTTATCTCAGCCCAGCTTTCCGTGGAGTTTACCAACGACGGCTCCGACAAGGAGCAGTACGACAACATCAAGAAAGTCTACAGCATCTGGATTTGCATGGACTGCCCGGAGGACAAGAAGGACTCTATAATCAATTATTCCTTTGAGCCTCATATCATCTATCAGGGCAGTGACAAACTAAAGCTATATCCAAACTGTGACCTGATGAACATTACCTTTATCCATCTCAGCGGCAAGCCTGACCAGAGCCATCACCAGCTTATTTCCATGCTGGATATCCTGCTCGCCAGGATGGATACAGAAACCAAGAAAAAGAAATTGCAGGAAGAGCATAACCTGCCTATGACTATCAAGCTAGAAAAGGAGATGAACGATATGTGCAATTTAAGTACTGGTATACGTGAGGATGGCAGACTTGAAGGCAAACTTGAAACCACCATAGAATTTATTAGGAACATCATGTTCAAGAGACACTCTTCTGCCGAAGAAGCTATGGAATTACTCGGCATTGACAAAGCCGAATATCCCCGTTACCTGGCGATGCTGCAAAACTAATCAAAGAATATATCTAACTGTGAGTATAAAAACTATCAGCACCAGCGTAACCAGCTAAACATCACTCAACCATCTAAAGCCGCAGACGCAAATCTGCGGCTGTTATTTTACAAATTTTTTCTTAATCTCTGCCAAACAAATCCCTCGTATAAACCTTATCTTTCACATCAGCAAGGCAACTGTCATATCTATTGGCAATAATTACCTGAGAAGCAAGCTTAAACTTCGTCAAATCATTAACCACCCTGCTACCAAAGAAAGTGCGGCCATCCACCAGCGTAGGCTCATAAATAATTACTCTGGCACCTTTGGCCTTGATGCGCTTCATAATTCCCTGAATTGCACTCTGGCGGAAATTATCGGAATTTGACTTCATAGTCAGACGATACACACCAATAACAACATCATTTTCATAGCTGCTGTCATAATCCGTATTCTTTGAATAACTATACGCACCTGCCAATTCCAGCACCCTGTCCGCTATAAAATCCTTGCGGGTACGATTGGACTCCACAATGGCAGACATCATATTCTGCGGCACATCGGAATAATTTGCCAGCAGCTGCTTTGTATCCTTTGGCAAGCAATAGCCGCCATAGCCAAAGGACGGATTGTTGTAATGGGTACCGATACGCGGGTCCAGGCAGACGCCGCTGATAATCTCCGCCGTGTTCAGCCCTTTCATCTCCCCATAAGTATCCAGCTCATTAAAATACGCCACTCGCAAAGCCAAGTAGGTATTGGAAAACAGTTTAACAGCCTCCGCCTCCGTAAAGCCGATAATCAAAGTTTCAATCTCTGGCTTCAAGGCTGCTTCCTGCAAAAGAGCAGCAAATTTTCTGGCCTGCTCCATAAGCCTCTCATCATCCGTATCAGTTCCCACGATAATTCTAGAGGGATAAAGATTGTCATACAGAGCCTTGCTTTCACGCAAAAACTCAGGACTGAATATAATATTTTTATTGCCATTTTTCTCCCTGAGCTGTTTTGTAAACCCAACCGGCACCGTAGACTTAATCACTATCACAGCATCCGCATTAACATCCATAACCTGCTGAATAACTGCTTCAACTGCAGAAGTATCAAAAAAATTCTTCTTGCTATCATAATTTGTCGGTGCTGCAACTATGACAAAATCTGCATCCCTATATGCCGCATCCCCATCCAAGGTAGCAAATAAATTCAGTTTCTTTTCTGCCAGATACTTCTCAATATACTCATCTTTTATAGGAGACTTTTTATTATTAATAGCTTCTACCTTCTCCGGTACAATGTCTACAGCTGTTACCTGATTTCGCTGTGATAACAAAACCGCCAGACTGAGGCCAACATATCCTGTACCTGCAACTGCAATTTTCATCTTCAATTACTCCTCTAATTCACCAGTTTAATTTTTCTCCGCTTTTTCCATATAGAATATATTTTTATATAATAATTCCTTCTCTCACTCACAATACCTGACATAGAAAGTAAAAAACGCATCAGAAAGGCCTCTATATCATTATCAGAAGCACCATATATCAATAAAATTATGTTAAAAAATTATTAAAATCTTAGTATACAACAAGTATATTTACCTATTCACACAAACCTCACTCACAAAAATCCGCTTATTATAAAAAATTGAATTATCGGGAATATCTTTATTAACGATACTGCCAGCACCAATAACGCAGTTTTTTCCTATAGAAACACCTTTTAATATAACAACATTGCTACCAACCCAAGTGCCAGCCCCTATGACTATGGGGGCTGTGTTAAATTCATATTTGTAGTTAGATGACCTATAATCATGATCATGGTCATACATAAGCACATTCTGTCCTATAATTACATCATCGCCTATATGCAGGTATTCACGAACATTTATTTTTGTAGAGTCATTTATAAAAACATTATTGCCAACTTCCAATACACCAGATGCTGTAACATTAAAAATCACATGTGTTCTCACAGATAGTTTTTTTCCTATGTATATCCTCCCCGTGTTGGATTTTCTAATGATAAGGCCAATAATATGATGTAATGAAATTGCTATATTTACTTTCCTGAATATTTTTTCATATATAGTAATCACCAAAGATACTAAAAGTACTAATATTCTTTTCATGCATTTACACCTTTCTACACATTAAAAAGAAACATCACAAATCACCATTTGGAAATATCCCAAGATAAACTTATGCGCCTTACATCATCCCTATATAACATCAGTAGAAATAATACTACCCGGCAATAAATATCTAACGCTAACGGCTTAAAATCTAAAGTAACTATATCGCTTAATTCACTATATAATACAAAGATATCTATCTTTCATATCAAGTTACTCCTAGGCAACCACATATATACATTACATAAACTACTATGCACTAAAATAATCAACAGCCATAAAAATCCTTATACCACCGGGCAAATCTGCGCAAGCCTTCCCGTAAGGATGTTGATGGCCTAAAGCCAAAATCTGCCTCCAAGGCACTGGTATCAGCATAGGTTATCGGCACATCCCCAGGCTGCATAGGCACTAACTTTTTATGCGCAACAAAATCATAATCTTTAGGAAGCACTCCGGCAGCAATAAGTTCTTCCTGTAAAATATCTACAAAATCCAATAAATTTTCAGGAGTATTATTGCCAATATTATAAACTGCATAAGGCGGCAAAGGTAATCCATCCTCGCCAACAGCTTTTTCTGGCGCACGCTCCATGACAAGAGTTATGCCGTGTACTATATCATCTACATAAGTGAAATCTCTCTTGCAGTTACCATAATTAAAAATCTGAATATCCTTGCCTGCCAGCAATTTATCAGTAAAACTGAAATATGCCATGTCTGGCCTCCCTGCCGGACCATACACTGTAAAAAACCTTAAACCGGTTGAAGGTATATTGTACAGTTTGCTATATGCATGTGCTAAAAGTTCATTACTTTTTTTCGTAGCAGCATAAAGAGAAACAGGATTATCTACTTTATCTTCCGTAGAATATGGAATTTTTTTATTGGAGCCATATACCGAAGAAGATGATGCATATACCAGATGCTCAACCCCCTTTTCCCCATTGTCGTATGAATGGCGGCAAGCCTCTAAAATGTTGTAAAAGCCAATAATATTTGATTCGATATAAGCATCAGGGTTTGTTATTGAATAACGTACACCTGCCTGAGCTGCAAGATTTACAACCACATCAGGTTTGTAATCAGCAAAGATTGTATTCACAAGTTGCCTATCAGCAATATTGCCCTGAATAAAAGTCCACTCATTATTACAATTAATGCTACTTATTTTAGAAATCTCTTTCAACCGATATTCTTTGAGGCGCACATCATAATAATCATTCATGCTGTCCAAACCAATAATTTTCATATTCTTGCAACTATTTAACAATTTTATTACAAGATTTGCACCAATAAAACCGACAGCACCAGTCACAAGGATCGTTTTATTTACTATCTCTACATTTCTATGTAACATGCACTTTCCACCCCATAAATTATAAGAACTTACTTATCTACAATAATTTCACACAATTTTTCCAAGTCTAAATTTTGGCGATGCAATATTTTATTTCTCTGTAATAAAATCACATCTTCTGAAATAGGATTTTCTAAAGCTTCCAAAATGCGTGTCTGCATTTCACCCAAATCATATGGATTAATATAATATACTGCCTCTCCACATATTTCTGGCAAGGAACAAACAGCAGATACTACACATGTCCTACCATATTTCATAGCTTCCAAAGGTGGATATCCAAAACCTTCGTTTAAGGTTGGATATAAAAACACAGAACAGTTTTTATATAACGCCTCTAATTCTTCCGTAGTTACATAATTTTTAAATTGAAAATTGCTCCTATTTTTTACTACTTTGGAAAAATTATTGTCCTGTACACCAACAACTACCACTTTAATGTCACCAAGCAAATTTCTCTCATACATGTCGTCCAATGCACATAATGCTCTGTAGGAATTTTTTAACCACCTATCAGCACTTATAATTAGTATGTATCTGCACTTTATCACATCAGATGACTGTTTAATATCAGATTCTTTTGCAGGTGAATAGCATACTTCTATTTTTCCACCATATTCCTGGAAATAATTACTAACTGCGTATTTTGTATGCTCAGAAACCACTATGCATTTATCGAATGTCCTAAAAGCTTCTATATACTGCACTTTATAACGATGTTTTAACCTTTCATTCAAAAAATTCCTACTCCAATAGACTGAATATAACAACTTTTTTATTTTATTTTTTATCCCATTACCATTTATGTAAGCAAACATATAATCATCACCCGGGCATTCTATAGGCCTCAATCCATGAAAAGTACCAATTTTTTTGATCGGGTTTGGAAACATTTTCTCTGTATATGTATAGGGTAAGCCACTATAAAATATATCAAAATTATTCAAATCCAATATGCGCTCAACATCATTTATATTATCAACATCATATACACGTACCCTTTTAAGTGAAATAATTTCTAGTAACCACTCATCCAAAAACTTACTTTTATCATAAAAAACTTCGATTTTTATAAACTCACTATAGTCTTCTAGAAGTTTTTTTAATACTGTTTTTATATATTCGCCACCACCGTGGAATTTTATATTTCCACAAGGTTGTGCTGACAACAAATCAAATAACAATTTCTTAGTCATTGAATATCTCCCTCTGTAAATTCCCAGTCCATAAAAATCTTATTATCTCAGCAAACACCGAACATGCAGAAAGCATATTTAATACTTTTTCAAATTTCTCTCATTAATCTCTCATAATACATTTCATAAGAATTATTCCACCTTACATATTCATACGCCCTATCCGTAATATTTTTATACTCATCTAAAGCCAAGTTCTCAGCCCTGTGCAGTGCATCAACCATTTCAGGAATACCAAAATGAAAAATAATTCCCCGTCCATCAGCCAGCTGCTCTTTCATTCCACCTCTATCTGAAGCAATAACTAACAATCTGTTAGCCATACCTTCAAGGCAGGTGCCTGGATAATTTTCTATCCATCTGGAAGGAACAACTATAGCATAACTATCCCTAAGAATTGCCTGAACTGCTTCATGTGATATATGCCCGTGATAAATTATGTTGTTATTTGACTCAACAACCTTCATAATCTTTTTTTCATCATCTGAAGTAGAAAACTTGCCATATATATGCAATTCGCATTTCTTACCCAAATCAGCATGACCAAAGGCTAATGCAAGATCATAAACACCTTTATCAACATTAACAGCTCCTAGATAAATATATTTATGGACAGCCTGTGAAATACTTCTCGGCGGGCATACATCGTACTCATTGGGATTATTCAGCGCACAACTTTTATGTCCGTGTTTTTTCAGGTAATCGGCTAACATTTCACTAGGTGGTAATGACTTGCTTACAACTTTCAGTCTTAACGAATCAATTCTCCCCAACAGCCAGCGTTTTAAAATAAGCTGCAGTTTAGAATTATGATATTTACATTCTAAAAAACAATTTCTGTATTTGAACCCATCACATATATCACCTGAATCTGTAATACATGTAGCTTGAGGACAAACTGCTGAATAGTCCCGAGCCATGTAAAACACTCTGCAGCGCTTTAAAACATGCAATACAGTTATTGGTGCAGAAAATACGTTATTCAGCAGAATTACATCGGGGGCGATATTATCCAGTATATGCTTTAACTTATGCGATAAAAATGGATTATAAAGAAGCTTATCAAGCATGCCAAATCTGGGATTTAATACATATTCTTTTGCATCTAATACATCTTCTTTTCCAATGTGCATATATAACAAATATACTTCATGACCATGTGCAGATAATATTTTTCTGATTTTACGCACAGAATTCTCTGTACCGCCACATTTCTTATATTCATTAACAACTAAAAAACGCAACTTTTTATTACTCACCCAACAAGCCCCCGTCAAAACACGTTAAGAGAATATTTTCATTCCTAAAACATATGTAATTAGCTACTATAAAGGCGCAGTCTCATCGCCAATCCCCAGACCGAGTGATTGTGTAAAAACATCAATATACCTCTGCGCAATATTTTCCCAGTCATAAGCCTTCATATCATCCTTCACCATAACTATTTTCTTGGATAATCCTAATATCCCATCTCTTATGGCAGAGTATGATTTATCAGCAGTTAAATACATTCCATCAAATATATCAGCCAATTCTAACATTCCACCTTGAGGAGTAGCCAGAACAGGCAATCCACATGCTAATGCCTCTAAATTTACTAATCCAAAACCTTCTAAATCCAATGTTGGTACTAAAAACAAATCTGCTGCACAAAAATATTTATTTACATCTTCATCAGGTATAAAACCTGTGAAGAGGACATTATCAATAATAGGTTGTGCTTTTCTTTTAAGAATTTTTTCATAATTACCACTACCACCAACTACCAACAGAAACATTTTGCGAGTATTATCACTCATACTTTCCAAGGCTTTGATGGCATTATCCAATCCCATTCTTTTATCTAATCGCCTTAATGTAAAAATAATATATTTTTCCTGCGGTAACCCTAACAAGGTACGAGCTTCCTCTTTGGAATATTTACGCTTATTTTGTTGGATATTTACCCCGCCAGGAATAAAAAATATATGCTTATTAGCAACAGAACTAGATATATCGCACAATTGATTAAACATATATTTACTCAAAAAAATAAAATTATCATTATATCTGCAATATAATTTTTCAAGACATATCATCATAGGCACAACAAGATACAACTTCCAACAACTATTGAGACCTTGGTATTTCAATTTTGCTTCTTTGTGCCACGGCCCGTGAAATACCGCAAACAATTCATGCATTTTGCACATATAAAATGTTGCAAGGTAATACACAAACCAAGACATTACTGAATGTGTTACCACTACATCATATTCAGTTTTTTTTAACATTTTTCTCAAACAAAATGCGGAAGATAACAAATTGCTCTTTTTGAAATTTCTGTTAACATAGCCACAAAACAAATTATCGTTCGTTGTTTTTTCTGGATAACACGTAAAAATATCAACAGAGTTATTCTTTTGCCAATTTGAAATCAACTCATACGCCACTGTGCACGACCCACCATATTCATCAGGATATAATTTGTCTGTTATGACTAAAATTTTCATTTAATTCTCACCTGTATTTCAAATAATCCGTTTTGATAAAAAGCGTTAAATCTTTCCTATTTATTTTTCATCAAAATAACTCTAGTTGCTTTGTTATCATGTTTTCAAAAATAAAATTAGTACCAAAACTCTCTAGTGCATTCTTTCTGAGCTCAAAACATTTGCGTTTACCTATATTTGCCAAGCAAGCCTTTAAGCTGTCATCATGCTCTATATCAAAAACCCAGCCATTCACGCCATCCTGCACCAACTCCGGCAATGCACCCCTGTTGCTAACAATTACAGGCTTTCCATATTTCATAGCCTCAATAGCAACTAAGCCAAATGCTTCCCAGCGTGATGGCATGATTACTGCATCACATGCTTCATAGTAAGCTGGTACTTCTTCATGGGGTATCCAACCAAGAAAAGTTATATTATCAGTATTCTTCTTTTCAATTCCATGCCCATCAGATACAACATTATCGCCAATTATCCATAGATGGATATGCTGCAAATCTTTTTCATATTCATGAAAAACCTTTAGTAGAAAATCTACCCCTTTTGGGGGGTCAAATCTGCCCACAAAAAGCAAATTAACTTTGTCAGCAGGCATTTCAACTTTTTTCTTTATAACAGGCTTTTCAGGAGAAATGCCACTGTAAATCATCACCATCTTGGCTTCCGGCAGGCCCATTGCCACCGCACTGTTCATTTCATACTTAGATACGTTAATGATTTTATCTGTTACTCTCGCCAGCATCCGCTCTACAAAAGCATAAATTTGCTTTTTACAGAGAGACGTATCCATATTGAATGACCAGCCATGAGCGTTATAGATAATCCTGACATTTTTTCTGCAAAAGAGATATGGAAAACGCCCCAGCACTCCTGCCCATGTACTATGACAGTAAATAACATCCGGCTGCAGGTCGTTGATATGCTGATGAATTATACGCATAGCAGGAATAATGCTGCCGATTGACCGCTTGTAGCTATAATATTTAATTCTATCTGCCGATAATGGCCAGTTATGCTCAGAGTTATAGTCGCTGAGTATCATATAGTTTTCTATACCTTTATCACCATCAGCGGAAAATAAAATCTTTGCATAAGTTGCCAGGCCACCCTGCATATATTCCCCTACGTGCAATATTTTCATCTGCATATCACCAAACCCCATGCTCATTAACTAACTTCACGCTTATAAATAATCAAGCTATACCCTAATGAAACCAAACAGCCCAATACCATACCAACTGCCGTCATCAGCTTCTTCCGCGGCCATGTCGGTTTTTCCTCATCTGGCAAATTGGCCGGGTCTACTACCTGTATATCCATAGACTCCATAGTCTGCTGAATCTTGGCCTGCTCTATCTGCTTGGTGAGATTGTTGTAAATCTCCTGCTTGATGCCCGCTTCTCTCGCCAGCTTTTGATACTCAAGAATATCATCTGCCATACCGGCCATGTCCTCATCAGCTTTGTTTTGCAATTCCTGCACTTTAGCTTCTGATGCATTTGCCACGGCCAAAGCAGTAGCTGCCTGATAACGCGCCATCTGCAAATCTGCCTGATTTTCATTGATAGCAATAGCATTGGAAGCCACGACCTTGCTTACCTCACCATTAAGCTGATTTTTTAATTCCTCCAGCTCTATCAAAGCACGTTCTACGTTAGGATGCTTTTCCTGATACAAGATACGCAGCTTTACCAGTTCAGTTTCCTTGTCGACAATGGCATTATGCAGCCGTTGTACACTCGGATTGTCAGTCATGCTATATTTCATTGCATCGCTGTTCTGCTCCCCCAGCTGCCCGGACAAGCTATTTAATTTTGCCTGCTGGGCGATTTTGTTTACAGCAATCTCTCCCAAGGTCTTTTCGTAAGCTGCGGAACGCTGCAGCATGGCTTCAGTTTGCTGCTGCGGGCCATACAGCTTGTGCTCCTTGCTGTATTCTTCCAGAGCTAGTGCCGTATCATCAGCTTCTTTTTTAGCAGTGGCTATACGCTCATCCAGAAAGGAAATAACCAGCGATTTATTTTCCTTATTCAGGCTTGTCATCAAAGCCAGAAAATTGTTGACTACATTTTCAGCAATATACTGGGCTTCCTCCGGAGTACGGCCTTTTGCCTCAAGGGTAATCAGCTGGGTCTGCTTTGTGTTGGATATATTCAGGTATTTCTTGGCAAATTTTTCTGCTTCAGGCCTGTCTTCTTTCGGCTCATCATCAAATACCTGGTCAATAATAGGCTCCAGCACAGTGCGTGTTTTCATCAATTCAATATATGTGGTTGCCTTGCTGCTGGTACCGGTTCCGGCTAATGCTGCCATAGCTGCAGCTGCACCACCTATCCCCATATCACCGCTGGATGCCTGTACTGTTACCTCTGACGTATATTCCTTTGGCCAGACCAACGAGATTATCAAAGCCAGTACAGTAAATCCTGCTATAATTTTCCCGAATAACTTCTTCCTGTCTGCAATGATTGCAAACAGCCTCTGAAAGTCTATCGTTTCGTCCTTATCTATACGTTCCATCTCTCGCTCCTATGTCAAAAAATATTTTTTATCAATATCATCAATCCTTGGTCAAAGCCCGATAAGTGCCATAAATGTTGATATACGGCGCAATATCCTGGCTGAATACCACCTTGCCGGAATCTGGCACATAGATGATGTCCCCATCTTCCAGTTCAATGTTCTGGCTCAAATCATGCTTCTTCACAAAGGCATCCAGATTGATTTCCCGATAATACAGCACCCCATCAATCTGCCGTATTAGCTGGATATGCTTGGAACGCCCCTTGTTATCCACACCACCGGCGCTGGCCACTGCGGCATAGACATTCATGTTGTCCACGCCCATATTCTTGATGCCTGGCGCATTGACGTTGCCCATCACATATATCTTGCGAGGTCCGTAGCTTTTCATGTAAACATTCAGCTCCGGCAGCTTGAAATATTCACTGAGCCTAGCATGTATCAAGTCCCTGGCCTCATCCAATGTGAGCCCCACCAGCTTGATATTGCCCGTGTAGGGCAGCCTTGCCATGCCATCCACGCCCACGGTCACATCATTGATGCCGATGCCGTTAGGAAAGCCGATAGCCATGATGTTGATGGTGTCATACTTCATCAGCCTGTATTCTTCCAGCATCCGCTCTGGGCGCATCCTTGCCACCTTGAAAATGCTGTCATCCAGCGACTCCACGGCATTTTCTACCTTGGCACTAGCTACTGACAAATTGTCCACAGCCGCGCCATATACATTCATTCCTAGCAACATGCCTGCTGCCAGCATCGCGATTTTTTTCATAATCCTTCCGACTCCCCACTTTGCAAAAAACTCTGTCCATACGCCAAACTATATCCACATGCAAAACTCTATTAATGGGCAAAACTCTATCAATACGCACCCTTGCCAAATACCACAATTTTCACTGTCTTGAAAAGGCACATCATATCTACCCATACCGACCAGTTGTGCACATACCACTCGTCCAGATGCAGCCGTCCGGCAAAAGCCACATCGCTTCTGCCGCTGACCTGCCACAAGCCTGTTATGCCGGGGGTGGTCATGCAGATTGTGTCAAACTGCCTGCCCATTTTTTCCTTCTCCCGCGGCAGGTAAGGCCGTGGCCCCACCAGGCTCATATCCCCCAGCAGCACATTCACTATCTGGGGCAGCTCGTCCAGGCTGGTACGCCGGATGATGCGTCCCACCTTTGTCACTCTCGGGTCATAGCCCTTCAGCTTCTGAAACTCGTTCCACTCTGCCCTTGCCTCTGGATTTTCGGACAGGTACTTTTCCAGTATCTCATCTGCATTCATGTACATGGAGCGAAACTTGTAGCAGAGAAACTCCCTGCCATGCTTGCCGATGCGCCTGGCATTGAAGAAGACCGGCCCCTTCGACTCGCACCTGATGGCAACAGCCACCCCCAGCATTATCGCCAGCACCGGCAGAAGAATCACAGCACTCAGCAGCAAATCAAAGACACGCTTAACAAATATATTCTTACGCCTTGCCAGATTGTTCCGCAGCTTCAGCACAAGCATTTCCTCCGTAAAGAAAACATTGGCCTCCACGCCCATAACCTGAGTGCCCAGCAAATCCGGCACAAAGGAGATATTCCTCACATGGGGCTGCACCTGGCTGATCAGCTTCTGCAGCTGCTCCTTAGCCAACCCCGGCGCGGTGATAACCACTGTCTTGACGCCGGTTTCCTGCACGATTCGTCCGGCATCCCACATGCCTCCCAGCACAGGATACTTTTCTGCCACAGTAGAACGCTCCGGGAAATCTTCCATCAGCCCCAGCACATCGTACCGATAGCCCAAATCCTGCTCATAAAACCTGAGTGCCTTTTCCGCCGTCTTCCCGGCACCGATAAGGATTACCGGCTCATACAAGAGATGCCAGCTTTTCAGGCAACGCCAGTACACATACCTGATGGCGTAGCCCAGCCCAAAGGCACAGACTGCAAATGCCACCGGGAACACTGCGTTGTCCACGATATTTTTATGGGCAAAATACAAAAACAGCAGGGAAACCACCAACCCGTTGCAGGTGCAGTAGAAAATATCCCGTATTTTGTCCAGTATGGGACGCATGTGATAGATATTTGACCTTGCATAAAACAAAATAAAGATGACCGGAATCCAAAAATACAAATACGAAGAAGCCAGCCTATCATACCTGCCCGAATCTGCCAGCAGGACAGTAAGCCACACAGCAGCTTTTTCAGCCAGTAAAATGGACATATAGTCCACAAACAACGACAAAAATTTTCTCACATAACTATGTAAATTGGTATTTTGCACACACGGCTTATTGCCGCTTTGACTATCCACAAACAATCCAACACTCCTTCAGCCCTGCCATGATTTATCCACAGATTACTGCATATGACAAAACTCCTGTCTATTATGTTATCACATACACCTCCCCCCTGCAAGACATCGGGCGAAAAATAATTTTTTTCCTACCCTCTAGTCTTGCGGCGAACTGACAGCCTAAAAAAACAACCGCTGGCTTGTAAAAGCCAACGGTTATTTTAACATATAACATATTATTCGATTGATTTGCCACAGGCTCTGAGGCGGGCCATCGCACGCTGCAAGGCAATCTCGGCACGCTTGTTGTCGATAGGTGGATCAGTCTGACGACCACTCTTGAAGGCCTCCAGACGCTCTCTTGCTCTATCATATGCCTTCTGGGCACGCAGAACATCAATCTCCACAGGCAGCTCTGCTGCAGAAGCCAGCACCGTAATCTTCTCCGGCTGAACCTCCATAAAGCCACCAGCCACAGCAATCAGGGACTCTGTGCCATCAATCTTCACCCGCATGGCATGAGGTATCAAACCTGTAACCATAGGAGCATGCTTAGGCAGAATACCCAGCTCGCCAGCTGTGGAACGAACAATCAGCATATTTATATCGGCTGTATAAACAACCTTGTCAGGAGATACAATCTCTAGCTTAATAGTAGCCATTGATTAACCCTCCTTCTTCAGCTGCTCCGCCTTTGCCACAACCTCTTCGATACCGCCTACCATGTAGAAGGCAGCCTCTGGCAGGTCATCATATTTACCCTCCAGAATTTCCTTGAAGCCACGGATGGTATCCCTGAGCTCTACATACTTACCAGGAGTACCGGTAAATACCTCGGCTACAGCAAATGGCTGGGACAGGAAACGCTGAATCTTACGGGCACGAGCAACAGTCAGCTTATCCTCATCGGACAGCTCCTCCATACCCAGAATAGCAATAATATCCTGCAGCTCCTTGTACTTCTGCAATACAGCCTGCACGCCACGGGCTACCTCATAATGCTCTGTACCAATAACATTAGGATCCAGAATACGGGAAGTAGAATCCAATGGATCTACGGCTGGATAGATACCCAGCTCTGCAATCTGACGAGACAATACTGTAGTTGCATCCAGATGGGTAAAGGTACCAGCTGGAGCAGGGTCAGTCAAGTCATCGGCAGGTACATATACAGCCTGTACAGAGGTAATGGAACCCTTCTTGGTGGAGGTAATACGCTCCTGCAAAGCACCGATATCAGTGCTGAGGGTTGGCTGATAACCTACTGCGGAAGGCATACGGCCCAGCAGTGCGGATACCTCGGAACCAGCCTGAATGAAACGGAAAATATTATCGATGAACAGCAGCACGTCCTGGCCCTGTACATCACGGAAATACTCAGCCATGGTCAAGCCAGTCAGAGCAACACGCATACGTGCTCCTGGTGGCTCATTCATCTGACCATATACCAGAGCTGTTTTGTCAATAACTCCGGACTCAGTCATCTCAGACCACAGGTCGTTACCCTCACGGGTACGCTCACCTACACCAGCAAATACGGAATAACCACCATGCTGGGTAGCAATATTATGAATCAGCTCCATGATAAGAACTGTCTTGCCTACGCCGGCACCACCAAAGAGGCCGATCTTACCACCACGGGAATATGGAGCAATCAGGTCAACAACCTTGATACCAGTCTCCAGAATCTGAGTGGAAGTCTCCTGCTCATCAAACTTTGGTGCAGGACGATGAATTGGCCAGAACTCCTTGTTGCCAACAGGCTCAGGATTGTGGTCAACTGTCTGTCCCAAAATATTAAATACTCGACCAAGGCAGGCGTCGCCTACTGGAACCTTAATAGGTGAACCAGTATCAACAGCCTCCATCCCGCGGGTGAGACCATCAGTAGAGCTCATAGCGATACAGCGGGTAACACAATCACCCAGATGCTGCATAACCTCTACTACCAGATCAATATTCACATCGCCGGCTTTACCCTGGATTGTAACTGCATTGAGGATCTCCGGCAGCTGACCTGCAGGAAATTCAATATCTACGACAGGTCCAATAACCTGTACGACTTTACCCTTTGCCAATGGTAAACCCCCTTATTTCAGTGCCTCAGCACCGCCCACGATTTCTGTAATCTCGCGGGTGATACCGGCCTGACGAACTTTATTATAATGCAAATCAAGTTTTGCGATAAGCTCCTGTGCATTGTCCGTAGCATTGCTCATAGCATTCATACGGGAGCTGAGCTCGCTGGCTGCAGCCTGCAAAAGAGCGGCATAGATTGTAGTTACCAGATACTGTGGCAGCATATAGCCCAGTACAGACTGAGCATCCGGCTCATAGATGTACTCGGCATGGGTTCCACCCTGACCAGCCAAATTGCCAAAAGGCAAAAGCTGAACAGTCTCAGGAACACAGCTGATAGCTGACACAAAACGGGTATAAACCATAGAGATTTCCTTGACCTCCCCAGAAACAAATCTGGAAATCAGGTCTACAGCAATCTCCTTGGCATTATCATAGGAAGGACGCTCACTGATACCAATATAGGACTTGGCCACCTCATAATCCCGATTTTTAAAGAAAGCATCGGTTTTGCGGCCTACAGCCACGATTTCAGTGTTGGACTTGTCCTCAATACCAGCCACAGCCTCCTTGAAGGCATTGCTGGCATACGCACCAGCCAGGCCCTTGTCAGAAGCCATTACCAGAATCAGCTTTTTGCCCTCCTGGCGCGCCTCCAGCAGAGGATGAGTAAAATCCCCTGCATTGGCAGCGATATCTGATACTACCTGTGCCATTTTATCTGCATAAGGCTTGTTGGCCACAGCCGCCTCCTTTGCCTTGCGCAAACGAGAGGTTGCAACCATGTTCATAGCGTTTGTGATTTGCTGAATACTCTTTACGCTCTTGATACGACGGCGTATATCCTGTAAACTAGCCAAATAAAATCACCTCGCCTTATGCCATTTTGTATGTTACAGTTTCCTTGAATTCCTCAATAGACGCGGAAATAGCCTTCTCCAGTGCATCATCCAGCTTCTGCTGCTGAACAATCTTCTCACCGATTTCTGGATGCTCTGCATGCATGAACTTCAGGTACTCATCCTGGAAGGTTACTACCTTCTCTACAGGAATATCTACCAGATAGCCACGAACAGCAGTAAAGATAACCAGTACCTGATCCTCTACAGACATTGGAGAATACTGAGCCTGCTTCAAAGTCTCAACCATGCGGACACCACGGTCAAGCTGAGCCTTGGTAGCGGCATCCAGATCAGAAGCAAACTGGGAGAATGCTGCCAGCTCACGATACTGAGCCAAATCCAGACGCATGGTACCAGCAACCTGCTTCATAGCCTTAATCTGAGCGGAACCACCTACACGGGATACGGACAGACCTACGCTGATAGCAGGACGGATACCGGAATAGAAAGCATCGGTCTCCAGCATGATCTGACCATCTGTAATGGAAATTACGTTGGTAGGAATATATGCGGAAAGGTCACCTGCCAAAGTCTCAATAATTGGCAGTGCAGTAATAGAGCCTGCACCCAGATCATCAGACAATTTAGCAGCACGCTCCAACAGACGGGAATGTAGATAGAATACATCGCCTGGATATGCCTCACGTCCTGGTGGTCTGCGGAGCAGCAGGGACATAGCACGGTATGCCGCAGCATGCTTGGTTAAATCATCATAAACGCAGAGACAGTGGCCGCCCTGACCATTCTCATCTTTTCTATACATAAAATACTCTGCCATAGCAACACCGGCATAAGGAGCCAGATACTGCAAAGGAGCAGAATCAGCAGCTGTAGCAGCTACTACGATACTATATTCCATAGCACCGGCATCTTCCAAGGTCTTTACCACGCGGGCTACGGTGGAAGCCTTCTGACCAATAGCTACATATACGCAGATACAGTTCTGGCCCTTCTGGTTCAGAATGGTATCTACGGCAATAGCAGTCTTACCAGTACCACGGTCACCGATAATCAACTCACGCTGACCACGGCCGATTGGTACCAGAGCATCCAATGCCTTGATACCAGTCTGGAGAGGCTCATGTACAGACTTTCTGTCTGCAATACCAGGAGCATTAAACTCAACTGGACGAGTCTCAGTAGTAGGAATAGGGCCCTTGCCATCAATAGGACGGCCCAAGGCATCTACTACACGGCCAATCATGGCCTGACCTACAGGAACCTGCATAATAGTTCCAGTTCTCTTTACCTGAGCGCCTTCCTTAATCTCGGTTTCACCGCCAAGAATAACGGCACCTACGTTGTCCTGCTCCAGGTTCAGAACCAGACCATATATATCATTACCGAAATCCAACAGCTCGCCAGCCATGGCCTTGTTCAAGCCATGAATATGGGCAATACCGTCACCGATTTCGATAACAGAGCCAACTTCATCAACATTCAGATCAACAGCATAATTTTTGATCTGATCCTTGATAATGGCTGTTATTTCTTCCGGATTCATCTTCATACTTCGCTGTCACCCCAATTTTATCAATTACTTGCCATCAATTCAGCCTTGAGAGCCTGCAAGCGTCCGATAACACTGCCGTCAATACGGGTGTCACCAATCTTTACCACCACGCCGCCAATAATGGACTGGTCCTGATGAGTACGGAGCTGTACCTTTTTGCCGGTTACAGACTCCAGCTTGCTGCTCAGGCGGCTCCGAAGCTCCGCCTTCAATTCATAAGCCGTAGTAACATCTGCAACGATGATACCCTGGGCCTTGTTGGACAGCTCCTGATAGCAGTCGTTAATAGCCTCCAGCAGCACAATGCGGCGCTTGTCCACCAGCAGGAGCAGGAAATTCATCATCATAGGTGAAACCTGATCCTTTAACAGCCTGAGAAGCACCTGCTTCTTATCTTCCGGCTGTATCTGGGGATTGGTCAGGAAGTCCTTCAATTCTGCCTGAGCAAATAGAGCCTGACTTACATCGGCAAGCTCACGGCCATATTCCTCAAGCTTATTGTCCTCATTGGCAATCTCAAAGATTGCCGTCCCGTATTTACGGGCAAGCTGTATATTTAGCATGGCAGATCACCAATTTTGTCCTTATCCAGCTGATCAATAAACTCGCCAATAAGGGCCTCATTCTCAGCAGCATCCATATTCTTGGAAACAATCTTCTGAGCTGCAGCCATTGAAAGAACCACCATCTGGCTTTTCAACTGCTCTACAGCCTGGGAACGCTCACGCTGAATCTGCTGCTGGGCAGCTTCCTTCATCTGCTTGATTTCGCTATGAGTCTCCTGAATCTTGGCAGAATGCTCATCCTGAGCACGCTTTTCTGCCTTATCCATAATATCCTGTGCCTTGACACGAGCACTAGCCAGCTGTGCCTTGTAATCCTTCAGGACAGCTTCAGCCTCTGCCATATCAGCATCAGCCTTCTCAATGCTGCCAGCAATGCGCTCCTCGCGCTCCTTCAGCATTTTTACGATAGGCTTATAGGCCACCAAGCGGAGAACGACAACCAGAATCAAGAAGTTCAGCATCTGAGCAACCAGTGTTGCATTTATATCTATCAATTCTATTGCCTCCTCTAAAAATCACACTTCAAATAGTCTCTTATTTGATGAGCGGATTTGCAAAGAGCATAATCAGGGCAATAACTGTAGCAATAATTGCCATGGACTCTACCAGACCGATAGAAATCAGGGTGTTGGTGAACAGCACGTTCTTAGCCTCTGGCTGACGAGTCAAGCCCTCGATGAACTTGCTAGCAACAAGGCTATCGCCAAGACCTGCACCGATTGCTGCCAAACCCATAGTAATACCTGCACCCAGCAGAGCTGCTGCTACCATAATTGCGTTTTCCATTAGAAAAATCCTCCTCTTACATTCCAATTCATAAAAATAGATAAATCCTTAGTCTTCACTTTCCTTGACTGCATTGGCAAGATATGCCAAGGACAGACTGGTGAAGATAAATGCCTGAACTCCGCCGATAAAGATACTGAAAGCCAGCCATACAACAGATGGTATAGGCATCCAGATTGGTACCAGCTTCAGCAGGATGATAATCAGAATCTCGCCTGCCATAATGTTACCAAATAGACGGAAGGACAGAGTGATAGGCTTTGCTACCTCCTCAATGGCATTGATAACCACAAATGGGGCTACTGGCTTGAAGAAATGCTGAATATAATGCATGCCCTTCATGTAGATACCCAGAACGTGGACAATCAGAACCATCAGGAGAGCCAGACCTAAGGTGGTGTTCAGATCATTTGTCGGAGATGCCATCTGTGGCACCAGACCTAGCCAGTTGGAAATTACCAGGAACAGGAACAAGGTAACAATCAAAGGTGTCAAAAAATCCCCTCTGGTTCCCAAATTGTTGTGAACCTGTTCACGGAGCCAAACAATGAGAATTTCTACTACATTCTGAGCTCCGGTAGGCACCAGCTTAAGACTTCTGGAAGCCAAAAAACCAATTGCTATAACAATGGCCATGGTTATCCAGGTCATCACCAGTGTTTCCCAATTGAAGGTCAGTCCGGCAAACTGCACTGTTTCGCGAACACCGATTTCGTGCATAGAACCTCTACCTCCTTTTGTTGTGCAGACTCTAAGTCTGTCACACCACTTGAAATTCCTTTGACAAAATATTGGGGAAGCCTCTACATTTGTCTGGCTGATAGAATCAGCATTACCATGCCCAGCATATACACTATGCCAAAGCCTGTGACCGTGGCCAGAAACTGTCCAAAGGACACCTGTATCGCAGCCCAAAATACAACCGCCATCAGCATCAATCGTAGGATTGCACCTATAACCACATGCTGCTTGGCTTGGGCGATAGTCATATCTCCGCTGCGCCACAATCTGCCGAACATTACACCATACCAAACCATGCCAAGGCCATAGCCTGCTAATAGACCAGCCAGCAGCTCCAGCTTGCCAGCAGCCCATAGATTCACCACAATCAGCACCGTACCAGCAATGAGATACTTTGCCAGTGGCCTGGCCTTTGTCAAAAAAATTTCCCTCATATTCCTCCTCCGATGCAGAGCATCTTCGATTGAATATTAATAAATTGGCAGAAATATAATCCGCCCTCTAACCGTTTCATTATAACATATCTTTTCAGAGAATACATCGCTATTGTGTAAAATAATTAAATTTATTTATTTATTTTTTTATATGTATAAACATACCTTATATGTAAATAATTATTAGTTATTGAACCTCATTGTTTCAGTAGATAAAGATTTTTATTCTCAACTATATTGTTCTGAATGCAATCGAATTACAAAAAATATCGAATATAACCCATTTAGCTGTAAAAGAAAAAGCCACAACATTTTCTGTCGTGGCCTTCTCAAAATATTTAATTTAAAGCTGGCGATTAAAACTATAGCCGCCGTTGGTAACTCCCCGTATCCCGTCATAAGCCCTAACCTGAGTATTGTTTCGGCGGGATTTGTTCAGCCAGGTTCTAGCCTTGTACATAATCTGCATATCCAGAGGCTTAATCTGTTCCTTGAGCTGAGCACATTCCTCCGTATGGCGGAAATCCTGCTTTTCCACTGGCAGAGCCTTCATCATTTCCATCAGCTGCTGCCGCTGATCCACCAAATTCAAAAAGGTATCAATCTCCTCAGCCTTAATAAACTTCAAAAGCTCCTTAGTAACCATCCAATACTTTTCCCACAGCTGGCGATCCGTAAACTCCAACTGGCGTCTAGGCATAACAGGAGGCTTCATTAGGAAGCACCTCTTTCCTGACGAGCGGTTTTCATAGCCTGAGCCCAGGCATCCCGCAGCTCACGGATAATATCCATACACTCCGTAACCTTCTCCGGCTTGCTTTTCATATTAGCCTCTACCAGACCATTGTAAACATAATCATAGAGAGGCATAAGCTGCTTGGAAATATCATATTCCATCTTCAAGGTAGCCTGAAACTCCAGAATAATCTTCTGGGCTTTCTGGAGAGAGTTGTTGCAACGCTCCCACTCCTTGGCCTCCATAGCCTCCAGCCCTTCCTTCATAAACCGGAGCGCACCATTATATAGCATCAGGGTTAAAGCCTCTGGCGTAGCGGTCATAACCTGCTGTCTCTTATAGGCTTCTGCTGCATTATTAATCATATATTTCCCTCTTTTTCAGGCCATTAGCCAGTAATATAGCTAAGCTGAGCACCTAGCTTGGAAAGAGCAACCTCCATAGCATCATACTTTTTGTACAGCTTGCTTTCATAGGACTTCATCAAGGTCTGGAAGCTGGTCATCTTGGTGTTCATATTGGTAATCAGCTTGCCCAGATAGCTTTCATCATCAGTTTCCTTGCTGGTGCCGGCATAGCTTTCCAGATTCCTAATGTTAGTGGTCATAGAATTGTACAATCTGTTGGCAATACCAGTGTTGAGATAGTCACTCTTGCTGGTGTAGGTATCAGACTGGTTCTTGTTGGTAGAGCCAGAGATATAGGTACTATCCTGGTCAGAAGCAAAGAGCTGGTACACGCAATCCGGATCCTCAGTCAAAGCCTTCTTCAGCTTTTCCTCATCCAGAGTAATATGGCCCTGGTTAGTGGAGGAAGTAATACCTATAGAGGACATAGAATTATAAGAATACTTGTTGCCCCTAGCATCGGTAAGAACTGTATCCACCGCATCCACCTCGGTATAGAGAGCTTCCCGCATATCACTGATAATGGAATAGATATTGTTATCATGATACAGAAGGCCGGACTTAGCCTTTTCATTCCACTTGTTAATCTGGGACTCTGTCATTTCAGATTCCTGCTTCTTGGTCAGTGGCTTGTAGTCAGTATTCTTTTCCTCTCTATACTTAGTGTTAAGGCTGTCAATGAGAGTATTGTAGGTTTCTACAAACTTCTTCACATTATCCACAATCTTGTCAGTGTCCTGAGAAACGCTGATGGTAGAAGCCTGATAGGTGCCATCTGCATTCTTGGCAGATACCCCATTGAAATTGTAGATAACATTGGCTACATTCA
>SAMEA3663076__coassemble_897_pt1 | contig 20452 bp, 16 predicted proteins | sample SAMEA3663076__metabat2_low_PE_024 | metagenome-assembled genome bin SAMEA3663076 (sample SAMEA3663076) | pig gut metagenome | biome: pig gut; feature: pig-associated habitat; material: faeces | place: France | collected 2012
CCGTATTTTCTCCGCCAAAACCATCTTGGAAGCCTTGTATGCGTTGAGCGTCCATGCAGATATTATTGTCAGAAATACATAAAGCCCTTTTGTGGCCTAGCTGTTTAAGATATTGGCCGACCTGTTTTCCACCATCGTAGTCATTGATTGTTAAATGACAAAGTCCCTGCTGTTCCAGCTCCTGGGTATAGAAGCCATCGTAAACCACAAAGGGAATCCGCATGAACTGCCGCAGATGACTGTATTCATCCTGACAAAAGCCGATGATAATCATACCCTGCATATTCCACATAGAGGCAAATTTGACAATATCTGTCAGATTGGTGGTGGTTTTCAGCATCATGAAGCGATGGGCTTTTTCGATTTCTCTTGATAAGGCGTTTAGGGAAGAAGCGATGAAAGGATCTTCCAAAACGCGGCCTTCGTATTTGCTGTGGGCATTGATAATCACACCTATAATGGGAGAATCGTTTTGAGCCAGCAGCAGACCGGCCATGCTGGGAATGTATTGACGCTCTTCCAAAAGCTTTTGCACTCTCTTAACTGTGGCATCAGAAATCTTTTTTGTTTTTCCATGAATAACATTGGATACTGTTGCTGTGCTGACACCTAGCTCTTTGGCAATATCCACAATACGAACTTTTTGCATGATTTTACTCCTATTTCCCTTAGGTGGGCTGGATTCAAGTCTTTTAACTATAGATAAAGAACTAAAGAGATAAATAATTTTGTATACGAGAAAAGGGTGGAAAAAATTCCACCCTGCTCGACGGTTATATGACGTACGCCGCAATCAAAGAATAAGTGCGGGAAAACGGCGAGGCCATTTCTTTAACCTGAAAATAGTATAGTATTTTATTCCTACTTTGTCAAGAAAAATGTATGACAATAATTATTATTTTTCGATGATTTTTTCCGGATAAGGTCGATTTTATATACAAATGTGCATATATAATGGACTAGGAACGTGAACAGTGATTTTTGTATACAAAATCATTGTATAAATATTCATATCGAGATTTATGACCGCAGAAAATTTTCTTAGCCTGTGTAAGGTCCAATGACGAAGAAATTGGCTGTGGCCTTGCAACATACCTGTCCTTGATCGTCCACAATCTCTGTTTCGCAGACCAGGGTTTTGCGTCCATTATGAATAATTTTTCCCGTAGCCTGTATAGTAGTACTCTCTGGTACGGCCTTGACAAAATACATATTCATGGACTGTGTAACAACCTTTTTGTTGACTGAGAGGCAGGTAGCTCCCATAGTGGTATCTGCCAGACTTGCCAAAGCTCCTCCATGAGTAATATGATAAAAATTTGAAAGCTGATTTTGAGCTTTCATAGATAGAGTAACCTGTCCAAACTGGATTTTTTTTAATTGTATCCCTAGCAATTGTACGAAGGGATTGTTGTTATAGAAGTTATTTAGATGCTCTGAAAAATCGGGATTAGTTGTAGATGTCATAGAAAGAACCTCCTTTAAGATGTTAAAAAGGCGAACAGTGCCCAGACAAGAAAAAATTTTTTCAAAAATTTTTCCAGAAATTGACCAGGATTCATGATTTATTATACCATAATTTTTATTTATATAATGCCTGAAAGATTGGTTTTTTGGCTTGTGTATTATGTGGAAATTTTGGAGCTAAAAACAAGAAAACATGATGACATGTGCCATAACAGCAAGGTGTTTTCTAGGGAAGCCTGGGAAGGCAACCTGAAGAAAGAACCTGCCTATTATGGTTTTGTCATCATGTTTTGATAGTTAAAGGAAAATTATTTGGCTAAATTTGTCTGAAATTATTTTACATTCATGGACAAATCAATAAACATATTAGCCATCTTTACCTTCTGGAGTATCTCCTCGGTAACAACATCCCCTGTTTTGGCCAGAACAACACCAGTAGCGGAAACAATGTCTTTGGTTACAGTCTTGCCTAACAGGAAACGGCGATGACGCTCCTCAGTGGCTTTGTCTGCCATCTGAGCGGCAGCATCAACGGTCTTTGGCTCAGTCTTAGGAGCTTCCTTAACCTGTGGCTTTGGAGCCTCAGCCTTTGGAGTCTCGGTCTTAGGGGCTTCCTTAACCTCAACCTTAGGAGCTTCTTTAACCTCAACCTTTGGAGCCTCGGCCTTAGGAGCTTCTTTAACCTCAACCTTTGGAGCCTCGGCCTTAGGAGCTTCTTTAACCTCAACCTTTGGAGCCTCGGCCTTAGGAGCTTCCTTAACCTCAGCCTTTGGAGCCTCGGCCTTAGGAGCTTCCTTAATTTCAGCCTTTGGAACCTCAGTCTTAGGGGCTGCTACAGCTGGAGTCTCAACAGGAGCTATAATTTCAGTTTTTTTTTCAAAATCGGAGTCAATAACAGTAACCTGCTTACCGAAGATGGAAATCTGCTCAGAAACAATCTCGGAAATACTGCCGTCGCGGCCTTCGATTTCGCATTTCTCAATCTTGCCGTTATCGCCAATGTAGATTTCAACTACCTTGCCCTGAATGGTACCGGACTTGGTGATGGCCTTGGTGCCAATAATCTTGATGTTGGCATCCATCATAGCCTCATAGTCACCAGCATCCTCCAAAGTAAGGATGTTTTCGCTGTTGGTAATTGTTACGGCATCCTCGCCGATAGCAATTACAGAGGAATATGGCAGCAGCTTAACGCCTCTGTACCAATCCTCATCCTCAATGGTAATAGCAGCAACACTGCCGTTTGGAGCATCTATGAGCAAAGATTTGCTCATACCAAGCTCCCGGCCTTCAGTAATACTGATTACTGGCAAGCCAATAATTTCAACACTTTTTTTCATGGGAATTCCTCCTGAAAATATATTAAGGTGTAGCTTCCATTCTAATCCTCAGGGGATTGGGTGGAAACTGCACTATGGGAAATTGACTTAAGTTGGGCTAAGTAATTCTGGAAATTCTGCTGGTAGGCAGGACTTTCCTGAATTGCTGGAATGTCCATAGCATTATGGACACAATCAATGGCTTCCTGATATCTGCCCTGAGATTTGTACAGGTTAACCATATCTATAATGATAAAAGGAGCATAATCGTCGTTGCGATATTGCTCTAAGGCTGTGCTGTAGGCTAAAAGAGCCAGCTCATAAGCCCCTGCTCCAGTCTGGGCAAAGCCAAAGTCTAAAAGGGCATCCATAGAATCCAGTCCTTCTGGCAAAGTAGGCAGAGGTGCCTCCACAGCCTGCTGGACTTCGGCCGTGGTTTCAGGTTCTTCTGTCACTTCGGCTTCGGTCATGATTTCAGGTTCTTCTGCCACTTCGACTATTGTTTCAGGTTCACCTGTCACCTGAGTGATCTCAGTATCTTCACTAGGGGCACCATGAACAGCCAATCTGCTACGCCTGTATAACAAGTACTTATTATAGCAGGTTGTGCCGGTGGCTGCAAAAATAATCATTGCGCCTAATATACAATAGTAGGTTTTTGTCAAAAAAGGATTTACCCTGATGGCCATAAAGTTGATAATAAGGGCGGAAACGCCACATAGTACCAAGGCAGAAAGAGAAATATCTGCTCCCAGCTTGCGGGCTATTTTATAAATGGATATAATGCAGACCGACATAATGGAGGCTGCTATTACAAAAAATTCCAAAATACACACCACGATTTATTATATCATATGACAGATTTATAATCTTGCCAAATTTCACTAAAAATATTATAACAAAAAACTTCATTTCATGATACTTAAATTTCGTTTTACATTATTTTTTTTTGTTTGTATTGTTTTTCGCTTGCAAATATCACACAATACTTGTACAATAATACAGCAGATAAATTTTCGCTAGAAATTTTCATTTCAGTGGCAAAATTCACTCGCCGTAAAAAAATGCCAAGATTTTTTATTAAAAAGCAGGGAATTTTGTATTGATGTCGAAATAAAACAGTAGCGGAAGTATTAAATTATATTTACAGTATAGCACAAATCAAGAAATGAGGGGTAAAAATGCGCGAAGAAAATTTCACAGTTGTTAATGCTCAGGGTCTCCATGCACGTCCAGCAGGACAGATTGCCAAGGAGGCAAGAAACTTTAAGTCCAAGGTAACCTTGTCTGTAGCTGCTACCGGCAAGAAGGCTGATGCAAAGAGCTTGATGGGTATCATGACTCTCCAGGCTAAGAACGGTACTGTAGTTACCATTACTGCAGATGGTCCTGATGAGAATGAGGCTATTGAGAAGTTCGGCGGCATGTTCAAATCCGGTTTCGGCGAAGACTAATTAGTAAAAGGGCGGAAGGACGGATATATTATGCCAGAAAAAATGCAGGGAATGGGTGCCATTCCAGGAGTAGGAATCGGCTATATTATGAAGGCTGGTCAGGCACTGGATGGCTATTTGGCTGCGTATCAGCCAGGTACAGTGGAAGAGGAGCTGGAGAAGCTCGATAGTGCTGTAGCCGAGGTGGCAGATATTCTGGAAAAGAGCGTTGAGCAGATGCGTGCCGTAGGTCATGATGAGCAGGCCAATATTATGGAGGCTCATTTGTTCTTGGCACAGGACCCAATGCTGACAGACGGCATGACTGATAAGGTTCAGGAGATGGGGAATGCACCAGCAGCTATTTTGGCATCTGCTGCTGAGTCTGCCAAGATTTTCCAGTCTATGGACGACGAGTATCTTCGTGAGCGTGCAGCGGATGTATTGGATGTAAGTAAGCGTATTGCGGGCAAGATTCTTGGCATCAAGGAGCCAGAAGTTGGCGACAGGATGGTAATCCTCTGTGGTTATGAGGTAGAGCCTTCTGTTATTGCTTCTGTTCCAGATGATAAGATTGCTGGTGTTATTATGGGACAGGGCAGCACCACCTGTCACGCAGTAATCATTGCTAAGTCAAGAGCTATTCCTACTGTTGTAGGTATGGAGCACAGACTTGACGCTATTCCAGAGGGTGCGTTTGTTATTATTGATGGACATACCGGCGATATTTTCGTAGATCCTGATGAGGAGACTATCAAGGAGTACGAAGCAAAGCTGGCTAAGCAGAGAGCTGATGAGGAGCGTTATGCTGCTCTGAAGGATTTGCCTGCAGTTACCAAGGATGGAGTAGAGGTTCAGCTGGCTGCTAATATTGGCAGTCCTAATGATGCTGAGAATGCTGCCAAATATGGTAACAAGGGTGTAGGTTTGTTCCGTTCTGAGTTTGTATTCATGGGCCGTGAAGATATTCCGTCCGAGGAAATGCAGTTCGAAAGCTATAAGAAGGCTGTAGAGGCCTGCAATGGCGAGCTGTGTGTTATTCGTACTATGGATATTGGCGGTGACAAGCCATTGCCTTATTTGAATATTCCACATGAGGATAATCCATTCCTGGGTTATCGTGCTATTCGTATCAGCTTGAACCGTAGAGATTTGTTTATGCCTCAGCTGAAGGCAATTCTGCGGGCTGGTGTTTATGGCAGGGCTGCTATTATGGCACCCATGATTGTTAGTGTGGATGAGATTCTGCGTCTTCGTTCTTTTGTTCGTGAAGCTATGCAGGAGTTGGAGGATGAGGGCAAGGAGTACTCCAAGACTGTTCAGCTGGGTATTATGGTTGAGACTCCAGCCGCAGCAGTTATGACACCAATTTTTGCCAAGTATGTTGATTTCTTCAGCATTGGTACTAATGATTTGGTTCAGTATACCCTGTCTGTAGACCGTGTAAACCCTAATGTTGGGTATCTCTACAATCATTTCCATCCAGCTGTGTTGCAGCTGATTCAGCGTACCATTAAGTCCGCTTCTGACCGTGGCATTTGGTCTGGTATGTGCGGCGAGATGGCTAGTGATCCATATGCAGCAGTTATTCTGATGGCAATGGGTATTAGTGAGCTGAGCATGAGTGCTCCTTCTATTCCACGGGTAAAGGAAATGCTCCGTTCTGTAACCTATGAGGAGGCTCAGAAGCATCTGGCCAAGGTTATGGAAATGGAAACTGGCGAGCAGGTACTGAAGTATTTGCATGAGGCTTTGACTCACTAAGCAAAGGTTTCTGTGGATAAATCCTTGGTTGTGCACAGAATATGTGCACAATGTGGATAAGTTTGTGGATAACTTCAAATTTAACAGAATTATTAGGCAGGTATCGGATTTTCGATATCTGCCTTTTTGTTGAAAAAATTTCTTGTCAGGAGGAATAATTACCATGATTTGTGCTAAAATGATAGGTAGTTAGAATATTATGAATTAAGGAGAGGCGGCTATGGAGATTTTTAAGAATGACTGGGGACAGTATCTAAAGGAGGAAATGGCTCAGCCTTATTATCGGCAGCTGCGGCAGTTTTTAATTGGGGAGTATAGTACAAAGCAGGTTTATCCTGATATGTATAGTATTTTCAATGCTTTGCATTATACCTCCTATGCAGATACCAAGGTACTTATATTGGGGCAGGATCCTTATCATGAGCCAGGGCAGGCTCACGGACTAAGCTTTTCTGTACAGCCTAATGTTCCGCCGCCACCTTCTTTGGTAAATATTTTCAAGGAGCTGGAAACGGATTTGGGATGCACTGTGCCTAATAATGGTTGTTTGGAGCCTTGGGCTAGGCAGGGAGTACTGCTTTTAAACACAGTGCTGACAGTGCAGGCTCATAGAGCTAATTCTCATCGGGATAAGGGCTGGGAGATTTTTACGGATAAGATTATTTCGCTGTTGAATCAGCGGGAAAAGCCAGTTGCTTTTATCCTCTGGGGCTCTCCTGCCCGCCGTAAAAAGGCTATGATTACCAATCCACAGCATTTTATTGTGGAATCTCCACATCCAAGTCCTTTGTCTGCTTACAGAGGTTTCTTTGGCAGTCGTCCTTTTTCCAAGGTAAATAAGTTCTTAGAATCTGTGGGAGAAGAGCCGATAAATTGGCAGCTGCCTAATATCTGAAAAATAAAATAAATTTTTCTTGACAGAGATAGGTAAATGTCATATAATATTTCTTGTTCACAGCGCGTGAATACTTAGGGGTATCGCCAAGTTGGTAAGGCACTGGATTCTGAATCCAGCATTCGTAGGTTCGAGTCCTGCTACCCCTGCCATTGAGTATGAAGCACTATCTTCGGATAGTGCTTTTTTTTTCGAAATACACCCTTGTTAAATAGAGGCTGTATGGTATATGTTAGAGCTATTGGTAGAAGGGATGATTTGCTATGAACAGAAAAATTGCTGATTTGATGGAGGCTATGATTGCCTACGATAAAGGGGATGTACGGAGAATACAGCACTTTCTTAAGGTACATGATTTGGCTGTAACTATTGGTACTTTAGAGGGTTTGCCAGAGAATGAGCTGTTCATTCTGGAGGCGGCAGCCATCCTGCATGATATTGGGATTCACAAAAGCGAGGAAAAATATCACAGTTCTGCTGGCAAATATCAGGAAATAGAAGGCCCCGGCGAGGCAGAAACCCTGCTGGCTAATTTAGGCGGCTTCACCACTGGTCAAATCAACCGCATCAAATATCTTATTGCCCACCATCATACTTATGGCAATATTCAGGAGCAGGACTATCAAATTCTGGTCGAGGCGGATTTTTTGGTTAATCTTTATGAAGATGGTTCTTCCAAAGAAACTGTGACCAAGGTATTGCAGAATATCTTCCGTACCGAAGCAGGCATTAGGCTGCTAAAAGCCATGTACAATATCTAAAAAAGCATTTAACTACCACAACCCCACTAGCCTATTTTTACAAAGGCTGGTGGGGATTTTTAATCTTATTTTCAGAATTAACATTCATATTTGTGATATAATAAAAAATGGATAATAATTTATGAAAGGTGATGAGAGGGTGCTTAATAGGAAAAAGACAGCAGGACTGCTGGGGGCAGTTATGGCTGGAATTTGTTTGGTGTTTGTTGGGTTATATACATATATATCCTCTCAAAGCTTTATGGAAACGGCTGCCAGCCAGGCTGGCAGAATGGCTACAGAGCTTTTGGCAACCAAGGTGGACTTGGGCAGGATAGAGATTGTGTCCTGGCGGGAGCTGAAGGTTGAGGGCTTGGATGTATATGATAAAAAATCCGAAAGGCTGGCCCATGTGGATGAAGCAGTTGTCAGGCTTAGTCCCAGGGCTATGCTGGACAAATCCTTTACTGAGGGCATTAGTGAAATAGATATTAATAAAGCAGATGTAATCATTATCCAGCGGGAGGATGGCAGTTGGAACTATGAAGATTTGCTGTCCGAAAAGGAAAACAGCAGTAAGTTTACCGCCAAGATAAACATTAAGGATTCCATTCTCCGCAGCAATTATAACAATCAGCCTATTGTGTTGGAGGATGTTAATGGCTATGTAGATATGGCCTCTTATCCTGCTATTTCCCTTAAGGCAGATTGCACAAATCAGGGAGCAAAGGCTCGGGTGTCTGCTACCCTTGATACTTCTGATATGGCCAAGGAAGGCAAGGCAGGAGGCCGTCAGACCTTCCAGCTTACAGTAGAAAATGCTGCGGTGGAAAATTATTTGTTATATTTGCCAGCAGATGCCATCCCTGAGAATGTGGTTAATAATATTTCTGGTCAGGTAAAATCCCTGCAGGTGGCAGGAGAGCGTGTCGGCCAGGAGCTTATCTATCATGGTCAGGTAGAGCTGGACCAAGGCAAATGTACCTTGCTTTCTCATGAGGTGGAAAATATTAAGGCCCTAGCTACCTTTAACGAAAAGGAGGCTAGAATCTTTGCCAGAGCAGAAACTCAGGGACAACAGGCCTCTGTGCATGGCCGGATTATCCTTACCTCTGGCATACCAGAACTGGATTTGCAGGCAGAGTCGGAGGGCTTTGAGCCAGCCGTAATTATGGAAGATATTCCTTATACTGGGGCTGTGAAATTTGCAGCCCATATTACCGGAGCTGCTGACAATCCTAGAGTAGACGCCCATTTACAGGTGACTCAGGGTGCTGTACAGGGGATAGGCTTTAGCAATCTTACGGCCCAGGTTTCCTATGCCGATAGCATGGTAGTGATTCAGCAGGCTCAGGCTCAGGCGGCAGGAGGTACCATTAGTGCCACTGGCAGCTTTGATGCCAAAAGCTATGATTTTACTGGTAATGTACAGATGGCAGGGATTTCTGCCAGTCAGGCTGCGGCCATAGCCTCGGCTCAGGGGCTGAATACTGACTTTTCTACTGTGGCTGGTACTATAAATGGAGATTTTGCCGTAGCAGGCAATGGACATAATGTAGAACAGGTGCAAGTATATGGCACCCTAAAGGGAAGCCAGCTTTCCTATCAGGGCATAACTATGGACTCTTTGAAGGGCTCCTTTGCCCGGGAGGGGGAGACTATTTCTATAGATTATCTTAGCTGTGGCCTGCCGGGAGGTGGTTCCTTTGGTATGGAGGGCACAATTGTGCCAGACAAAACCATAGATATTGCCTTCTATGGCTCGGAAATGGATATGTCTCTCCTAAGCAATTTTCTGCCAGATGTGCCTGTGGCCGGCTCTCTGGATATTAAGGGAACTATGCAGGGGGATATAAATAACCCTATAGTTCGTGCTCAATACGCTGCTCATGATGGACAGATATATCATCAGCCCTTTGATCGTTTGCACGGTTCTGCGGCAGGCAGTCTCCGTGGGGTAAAGATTGACGATTTTGTTATGGAGCATGGGGAAAAAACCAAATGGTATGCCAAGGGTATGGTTGGCTTCCTGGGGGACAAAGGCATCAATATGCGTATTGATACCGTAGGTGCCCGTATGGAGGATATTATGCAGGCAGTGGCTCCAGACCAGAAGCTTACCGGTAATGTGGATAATGTTATTACCATTACAGGTACTTTAAAGGATCCTAATGTAGTTGGTTATGTACATTTTTATCAGGGCAGTTACAATGGCATTTTTGTTAATGGTATGGATGGTGACTACTACATCAAGGATAGAAATTTAATCCTGCAGGACTTCCATGTATTTACCCCTTGGCTGGATGTGGACTTTAATGGTACCATAGACAAGGAGGGTAAGCTGGATTTGGCGGCCAAGGTTCACGAAATCAATCTTAGCCGGTACAACAAGAATCTGCCGATTCCGCTGCAGGGCAAGGCTAGGTTTAACGGCAAGCTGACCGGGGATTTGGCTAACCCGCTATTTGAAGGAAAGTTGGAGGCAGATGATTTGGCTGCCAATGGACAGGAGATTACCAATGTAGGGGGAATTGTCCGCTATGAAAATCGCCATATATTTATGGACAATCTTTCTTTCCAGCAAAATGAGGGCCAGTATAAATTTACCGGCCATGTAAATATTGATAACAAGCGTATCAAGGGACGGCTGGATGTGGACAAGGGAGATATTCACAATCTAGCAGCTATGGCCGGTCTTAAGGATAACGGTATTACAGGAACTATTACTGGCAATAGTATGTTTGGGGGCACGCTGGATGAACCAAAGGTTAATCTTAGTGCCTTTATTACCAAGGGAGCCTTGGGCAGCTATGCTATGGATGATGTAATATTGAAGGCCTCTCTGGACAAGCGAAGGATTTATATTGAAGATTTCAGCGGTCAGGAGGGGGCTGAGGGCCGCTTTAGTGCTAAAGGTGTTATTGATATGGATGGGGACATCAATATTAAGGCTGTAGCCAACAATATTGATATTGGTGCCCTGACTGAGGCTGCTGGGATTAAGAATCATGTAGGGGGTACTCTGGATACCGCTGTTAATATTACTGGCCCATATGCAGCCCCAAGGGCGGAGATACCGCTGTCCATCAAGAATCTGCAGGTAGAAAGCACCTTGATAGATAAGGTAGAAGGAAATTTGCAGGTGGCAAACAATATTGTGGAGATAAAGGATTTGACTGCCACCAAGATGTATGCCGATCAAAGCTATTCCTTGACAGCTCAGGGGCGGGTGCCTTTGGCGGCTCTCACAGAGGAAATGCCCAATGCTGCCAACCAGTTTGATGTAAATATTTCTCTGGCAAATGCAGATTTGAGTCTATTGCCTACGCTGTCTAAATACATAGATTGGGCGGTAGGCCCTACAGATGGTCGTATGAAGCTGCAGGGAACTCTGGCCAGCCCTTATATTACAGGCAGTATGAATGTATATCAGGGTGCCTTCAAGATAAGGGACGTGGCCAAGCCCGTAACTGATTTGAATATGAGATTGCTTTTCACTGGTCATGATGTAACCCTGGAGGAGTGTCACGGTCAGATGGGAGCAGGCAGTTTTGATATAACAGGCTATGCCCATTTAGCAGGGAATAAGGCAGATAAATATAATCTTTCTGTTGCCTGTGACAATCTGGATATTGACAGCCCGGTATTCAAGGGGCCTTTAAATGCCACCTTGAATGTGGATAGTATGAAATTTGTTGTGCCAGGCATAGAGGAACAGATTATACCAAAAATTTCTGGCCGCTTGTTCCTGGAAAATGTCTTGATTTCTCCACCAAACGAGTTGCCGGAATCCTCTGATGATATGCCTTTGGCAGCCCTGGATTATAGCGTTGAGCTAGGGAAGAATGTTCGCTTCCTTAGTCCAACCTTTGGTGATTTGCGTCTGGCAGGTGGAGCATATTTTGGTGGTTATACCATACATCCTAGCACCGCTGGTTCTATTTATGTAAAAAGAGGTACTCTCAGCTATCTTAAAACCAATTTTAAGGTATATGAAGGCTCTATCAATTTTGGCCAGGTAAATACCCTGATGCCAAAGGTGGTGCTAAAGGCTGGTACAAAAATCAACAAAACCAGTGTGTATCTTTCCTTGGATGGCATAGTGCCTAATATGCATTTCAAGCTGATGTCAGATCCTAAGATGGCAGAGGCTGATATTATTCAGCTGTTAACCTTGCGCAGTGATTATTTCAACAAGGATAAAAGTGAAGCCAGCAAGCTAACCTCCATGCTGAATATTGGTCTGCAAATGACCATCCTTTCTGAGGTGGAAGCAGCCATGCGGAATGTACTAAATCTGGATGTGCTGACCATTGAAAGAGATACCATTGACGGCAGCAAGAATTTGGGGGATGTTACAGATGGCAGGGAAACCGAAAAAAATGGTGACAAGAATGCGTATGAGGTGTACAATATCACATTGGGAAAGAATATTTCTGATAAAACATTGATAAAATACACCCAAAGTATGACAACCAGTGATTTTAGTTATGGTGTTGATTACGAGTTGTCCAACAAGATAAATCTCACCTATCAGCGGAATCAGGACAATGATTATTATGCTGGTGTGGAAGCCAGATTCACCTTCTAGGCAGATTGGCTTGAGAGAATGTTTAACAACAGCGGAGGCAGGTCTATGCAGCTGGATAGATATATATCAGAACTAAATAAGGTTAAGCTGCTGGCCTATAGTGAGGAGCAGGAGCTGTGGCAGGCTTACAAAGAGCAGGGGAGCCAGCAGGCTCGCAGCAGGCTGATAGAATCCTATCAGCCCCTGGTCTTTAAGACAGCAGAGGCTTTTCTAAAGCTGGATAATATTATGGATGTTATTCAGGAGGGCACTGTTGGCCTGATTGAAGCGGTGGAGTGCTATGATTATACAAGAGGTGTTGCCTTTAGTATATTTGCTGTTCATCGCATTCGAGGCAGAATGTATAATTTTCTGAAAAAGGAAGACCGGGCGGATATTGCCTGTCTGGAAGCTGCTTTGCCAGGCAAGGAATCTGGCTTGGAGCTTTTGACAGATACAGGGATGCCTGTGCCGGAGCAGGTAGAGCTGCAGGAGGCCTCACGGCGGGTGAAAAAAGCTATGGACAGGCTGCCGGAAAAGGAATATATGGTTCTGGACAGCATTTATATAGGCTGTCAGGAAGCGGCACAGGTAGCTCAGCAGCTTCATGTCAGTACCTCTCATATTTATCGGTTGCAAAAAAGCGGTGTCCGGAGAGTAAGAGGTATGCTGTCAAGATTTATCCATCAATGGAAATGACGAGGTGTCCGATGTCCCTCACTTCTATAGGTAGCGGGATGTTGTGCTAATGACAGGGGGGAGCTAATATTTCAACCCTCGTCGAAACCCCATTGAAAGAAAATGCAGAAGCATTTTCTTTGAATAATGTAGGGGTTATAATTGGCAGATTATCGGTGAAAATATAAGAAAATAAGCGTTAATTTTGCAAAATAGATGAATTTGCCCTGATATAGTATGTTCAGAGAGAATGAAAACTGAGGATTATATTCATTAGTTAATGTTTGAGGAGAGCAGACTATGAAGCAGGACAGAGAGATTCGTCAGCATATTACAGCCGCTAAGGGCTGGCTAAGTCGAGCCGAGGATTCTCTGGAGCAGGAAAATGCCATTCAGGGAGATTTGAAGCTGATGCTGGCTCAGGCTGAGCTTAAGAGAGCTCAGGAAAAAAATGATAAAAAGCTATGTGTGCGCTGGTTCAAAAGGCTGGCTCCTGGAGCATTGGCTTGTGCATTGGCTCTGGGGGGGATAATTTATGCCCAGCAGTCAGAGGATAGTTCATCCCTGCCAAAGCAAAACCAATTAACCAGCACTTCCCTAGTGGAGCAAGCTTCCAGTTCCGGTGCAGGGAGGGACAAGGCGATGGAGGCAAGGGAATCCCAGCAAAACTTCAGTGAGGAGAGGAAATTTGATACCCCTGCCTATGTCCAGATACAGCCCAATGAGGAAGCACACTCAGAGGAGGTATCTAACACTATTGAAAGCAGGCCTGTTGAAGTAGAGAGCCAGCAGGCAGCATCATCCTTGAAGAATGTACAGCCCTCAGAGGTGCCGGCACCAGCCATGCAAAAGCTGATGCAGTCTGCCGGCAGTACCCTGAGAGAATAGCTGTAGGAAAATTACCACCGGCCTGGTTCAAAGCAGGGTAGGTCGGCTGTTTACTTATAGATGGAGTAAAGAAGAGTATATAGGAGGTTATATTCTTGAAGAAAAACGATTACAAATATTTGGCCTGTGCAGTGGCTTTGTCCCTGTCTATGGGTGTAGGCAGTCAGTCTGCCTTGGCTGCTGTAGATCCTACTACTGCTCCTATGGGAGTAGGGGTTGATCTGAATTCCGGCAAAAGTGCTACTATGAATAGCGAAGGTGCAGTAAAGGGCTCCTTGGAGCTGCCTGATGAAAGCTCTGTAGAGTCTACACCTGCCAATGTGACAGCCACACCAAGCCGGGATAGCGTATGGGCCAAAAACCGTCCTGCCGATGAGGAGCTGGACAAGTCCATGAAGGCTATTGAGGGCAATACTATCGTGGATGTAAAATACGAGGGTGTTAGCGATGATATTATGGAGACTATAAAGCTGGCTCAGGTTTCCAAGCCAGGTGATATTTGCTCTATTGGCCTTTTGTCTGAGGATGCCAGCAATATCTATGGCACTGGTTATTTCTATGATTTGTATCCTACCTTTGAATCTGTGCCAGAGGGTGTAATCATCACCTATCATCTCTTTGAGACACCTATTCTTACCAGCGTAGAGCTGGATGGCAATACCGAGATAGAGCCTACCGACAAGCTGCTGGCCAAGATGCAGTTGAAGCAGGGGGACCGTTTGAATCGTTTTGCCCTGAAGGAGGATGTTCGTGCACTCCAGAAGCAGTATATCAAGGACGGCTATGTTATGGCCAAAATCCGTGATATGGAAGTTGGCGACGACGGCAAGCTGGTTATTAAAATAAATGAAGGTATCTTGGAGGGCTTCAAAATCAAGGGCCTGAAAAAAACCAAGGAAAAGGTTATTCTGCGGGAGCTGCGTCCAAAGGTAGGCAAGCCTCTGAACAAAAACGATGTAGTCCGCAGCTATCAGCGCTTGACCAATCTGGACTTCTTTGAGTCTGTAGATGTAAAGCCTATTGCTGGTGTAGAGCCAAATGCCTGCGTTCTGGAGGTTGATGTTACCGAGAAGAATACTGGTGTCTTCGGTATAGGTGCCGGTTATAGCAGCTCTGATGGCTTTGTAGGTATGATTAGCTTGGGTGATAGAAACTTCCGGGGTACTGGTGATTCCATTAATGTTACCCTGACCAAGAGCAGTACTGATACCAGTGCCAAGGGATATATTTTCTCCTATCGTCGTCCTTGGCTGGATAGCAAGGAAACTGCCGGCAACTTCAAGATTTACAATCGTACCTTTGAGTACAATGAGTATGATGAAAACGGAGATTTCGTTGAGGAGTTCATGCGTAAAAACGTAGGCTTTGAGCTGGGCTTCTCCAGACCTCAGAGTGAATATACCTCCAACTCCATTACCTTCCGCAACAAGGATGATAAATATCAGAAGCATAAGAGCGGTACAGATAGAAGCACTAATACTACCTGGAAAGAGGATAATTTTGGTTTGACTCGTTCCATCCTGATGCAGCATATTACTGATACCAGAGATAATTATATTTATCCAACTGAGGGCTACAAGTCCACTTTGGGCTACGAATATGCCGGCTTGGGGGGAGATTTCTCCTATCACAAATTTACCATTGATGGCTCCAACTTCCGCAAGGTAGGCCGGAATCAGATTCTGGTATTCCACGGCAGCTATGGTCATTCCACTGACGATTTGCCAACTGTATCCAAGTTTATGCTGGGTGGTCAGGATACTATCAGAGGTTATCGTGATGATATGTTCCGGGGCAATAGCATGGTTCTGGGTAATATTGAGTATCGTTTCCCACTGTCCAAGAATTTCAAGGCAGCTCTCTTTACTGACTTTGGTTCTGCCTGGGATACTGGCTGGACTCCATCCAAGCTTCATGGCAGCTATGGTGTAGGCGTTATGCTGGATTCTCCATTGGGACTTATCCGCGTGGATATTGGTCATGGTTCTCAGGGCAATAGAGTTCACTTCAATGTAGGCGGCACCTTCTAATGGCAGGCAAAGGGCTTGGGGCGCTATTGCTGGCTATGTGCTGTTTGTTGCTGTGGCCTTTAGGGGCCAAGGCTCAGGAATTTGTACCCCGTGTAGCCCAGGTAGAGGCAGTGGTGGGAGATAGCCATCAACTGCCCCTGCCAGTGAAGCAGCGCATGGAGAAAAGCGTTCAGGCCATTGGCGTCCAACTGCTGGAGGGCATGAAGGTGGAGGAGCTAAAGGCTCAGGAAAACCATTATGCCGAAATTATTCAGCAGGTTTTTGACAAGGTACTCATAGGCTACACTGTGGATAGGGTGCATATTTATTCCGGTGACACCACCAAGGTGCAGGTGGATTTAATTCCTTGGCAGGATAAAATCTGTCAGGTGAAGGTTCGCGTGCAGGTGGAGGGCATGAGTCCTGTGCTGTCGGATATGCTGTATCAGGATGTGGCTGGGATAGATGAAATATTTAAGCAAAGTTTACAGGGACTGCCCATTGCTGCCGCAGACTGGACTCAGGGCTTGCTGAAACAGCAGATAAATGCTTTTTTGCAGCAGCACGCCCCAGAGTTTAAGGCAGATTTTGATGTGGTAGTTTCAGAAAATACTCAGATAAATCTGGTACTATATCCTTTGTTACCAGTGGTGCGTACCGTAGATTTAAGCATGCATTCGGATACTTTGCTCAATGCAGGCTTGCTGTTGCGGCGCCAGGCTATGCAAAGCCGGGTAAATGAGCTGATAGGCTTGCCGGTGTCCTTTGTGGAAAGGCATCAAGGGGAGTTGGAAAACTATTTAGCCAATGTGCTGAATGAGGATTCCCTTAGTCACAGCTGGGATGTGCATACCAAGGCAGCCATTACTCCTGGGCAGCAGCTGACGGTAATGAGTCGTTCAGATTCTGATACCTACAGAGTCCGGCTGGAGGGCTGGGCAGATATGGGTAATGAGTGGGGCAATCAGGAGGATACCAGTATTATGGCCAGATTGCATCTGGGCAGGATGTTGTCCTCACGGGACGAAATTTTTACCAGATTGGATTTTTATCCCCAGGCTGTCCGTTGTGATTGGAATCTAGGCTATGGCTATCATTTGCCGGGAGGGACAGGCTTGGCGGGGGTATATGATCTGCGCCATAACAATGTAGGTTTCGAGCTGTCTCAGCCTCTGGGAGGCAAATGGCAGCTAAGGTATGCCTATCGCAGCCGGGATCAGGAAAATGAATATGGTCTTAGATATAGACTCCATGATTTCCTGACGGTGGAATATGCTATGGACAGACATAATGGCTGGCTAAGATTTATTGGTTATTTTTAATTCATTATGTTGAAGTAAAAATAAGAGTTTGCTATAATGGACTTGCCTTTATATATGTAAATATTGTCATGCTGTGACATGATTAAGGGCGGGCATTTGTAGATATTATGTATAGGAAAAAGGAGAAAAGAAAATGATTCAGTTGAAAAAAGCTCAGGTAAAAATCGTCAGTGTTTTGATTGCACTGGTATTCGTAGGTAGTGTTGTGGCATTGGCCTTGACTCAGTCTGGTACTGGTGTAGCTTCCGCAGCATCTTCCTCCAATGTAGGCGTTGTTGATTATCGTCAGTTTACCACTCTGAAGATTTATACCGATGCCGAGGCCGAAATGCAGAAGGCTGTACAGCAGGCTCAGCAGGAGTTCAATGAGAAGTCTGCTAACATGAGCGATGAGGAGAAGCAGGCATATTATCAGCAGACTATGGAGAGACTTCAGCAGCAGAATACTGATCTGATGGAGCCAGTTCAGAAGCAGGTTGAGGATGCAGTAAAGGCTATTGCAGAGGCTAAGGGCTTGTCTGTAGTTCTGAACAAGGACACTGTTGTATACGGTGGTACTGATATTACTCAGGACGTTATCAAGAAGCTGTCCAAGTAATTATAAAAGGATAGAAGCATATGCAGTACCGAGCTCCACAGGCGCTCGGTACTTTGCTGATATTGGCTAGAAGTGAATGGCAAAGGAGGGATTTCATGGCGGCAGAGCAGGAAAACAGTGAGCAGGCCTCCACCCTGTTAGGGAAGCATAAGAGACAAGTGCTGGCTGGTGCTGCTGTGGTGCTAGTTTCCCTCGGTGCGTTATGGGCCTACCTGATGTGGGGTGCAGTCAAGCCAGAAACAGTGGTGGCGGAGCCGGTTATTGGGGTGCTGGATATGCAGCAGCTGATAAAGGCTCATCCAGATTATGGCAGGCTGCAGGAGATTCAGCGGGATATTGACCATCTGGAAAATGCCCTGGCTCTGGAGGATATTAAGCTGCCTCAGACAGCACCTACACCAGAGAAGGAGTTATTTCAGGAGGCTGCCGGTCAGAAGTCCCGGTTGGACAGCTTGGCCAGGCATGATCAATTGGTGCATCAGCTTAATGCTATGGCAGAGAAAAAGCGTCAGGAGCTGCGGCCTAAGTTTGAGGCAGAACACCAGGAGGCAGAGCAAAAATATCTTAACGAGATGTTGAATCTGCGTATTAAGATAGATAGTGCCGATGTATTGGGGCTTACCCCGGAGCAGGTGCAGGAAATGCAAGTTCGTATTGAGAGCTTGCAGCAGCAGCGGGGACAGGTGGTGGCTCAGCTGACTAAGGAGCAGGAGGAACGCTTCCGCCAGTTGATGGCTCAGGAGGCAGCAGGCCCTATGGCAGAGCTGCAGCGGCTGGAGGCTCAGACCAAGCAGGAGCTTCAGCAGGCAGAGCTGGATAAGGAGCTGGAGGTGCAAAACCGCAATGCCCAGGCTATGGAGCAGGCTGTATCCCCGGTAGAAAGCAAAATTAATACCGCCAAGAAGCGAGCTCTGTTGGAGGGGCGAAAAATTCAGCTTCGACAGATACAGGACAAAATCCGCAATGATATTGCAGGCAGGGCTGCCAAGCTGGCTATTATGCACAAGCTTACCTTGATTCTGGCTAGTCCCGCAGACAATCTGCGGGGGATTGACTATGAGAATCTGGGAGCAGGCAAATGGGAACCTACACTTAGTCCGGTTATTGGCATAAATACCTTGGATCTGACAGAGGAAATGCTGCAGGAAATGAAGCAGCAGCCTTTTCAGCCCATAGGAGCAGATAAGTAAAAGTTAAAGCAGGAAAGAGGCTTTTTATATGAAAACCAAAAAGAGAATTGTCGCAGTTATTATGTCAGCATTATGTGTAGCTGCCTTGGCTACAGGCTGTGGCAAGGTGAATATAGGCTATATCGATCAGTCCAGAATCCAGAATGAGGCACCTCAGATAAAATCCTCTATTGAGGAAATGCAGAATAAGCTGCAGGAGGTACAGCAGGATGGGGATAAGCAGCTGCAGGAGGCTCAAGCCAAGGGCACCTCTGAGGAAGAGATGCAGAAGCTGCAGCAGCAGCTTCAGATGAAGGCTGCCGGTGTACAGCAGCAGTATAGCACTCAGATAAAGTCCAAGGTGGATGCTGCCCTGGATGATGTGGTTAAGGCCAAGAAGCTGGACACTGTTGTGAACAGCAACGGCAAGGACGGCGTAGTTGTCAGCGGTGGTACAGATATTACTGATGAGGTTATTCAGAAGCTGCAGTAATTTGTAGAAGTCTGGGTAGAGAAAATAAGAGATTAGAGGGGTATTTGCTATGATTATGACCTTAGAGGAGATTGCCTCCCGTATTAATGGCCAGCTTCAGGGAGATGGCAGTGTAGAGATTACAGGCATTAACAATATTACTGGTGCCAGAGCCGGAGATATTACCTTTGCTGATGAAAATCATGTGGAGGAGGCCAAAACCTGTCAGGCAACAGCTATTCTGCTGCCAGCAGCCATTAAGGAGGCTCAGCAGGACTTTCCTTTGCCGGCTGTTTTCGTAGAGGATACCAGAGCAGCTTTTGCTATTATGCTGGCTCTGTACACCCCTCCTATTATCCATGAAAAGGGCGTTAGCCCAGAAGCCCATATTGGCCAGGATGTTACCATTGGTGAGAATGTTACTATTATGCCTATGGCCTTTGTAGATGACCATGCAGTAATTGAAGATGGTGTAACCCTTTACCCTCACACCTATATTGGCCAGTACACCAGAATCGGCAAGGATGCCACTATTTATTCCAGTGCTACCATTCGGGAGCATTGCAAGGTCGGTCAGCGGGTAATCGTACATAGCTCTGCGGTTATTGGTGCAGATGGCTTTGGCTTTACCACCAAGGACGGAGTACATACCAAGGTGCCACAGGTAGGTAATGTGGTGCTGGAGGATGATGTGGAAATTGGTGCTCATGCAGGTATTGACCGGGCTACCATTGGTTCCACTATTATTGGCAAGGGTACCAAGATTGACAATCTGGTACACATTGGCCATAACTGTCATATTGGTGCGGGCAATCTCATTGTAGCTCAGACAGGCATTTCAGGTTCCACCACCTCTGGTCCAAATGTAACCTTTGGCGGTCAGACTGGTACAGTAGGTCATATTACCATTGGAGGGAACTCTGTATTTGCTGCTCGCAGCGGTATTATTGGCAATACTCCAGAGGGAGTATTTTACGCAGGCTTCCCAGCCCGTCCACATCAGGAATGGCTGCGGATGGAAGCGCATTTGCAGAAGATAACCGATATGAACAAGAAGCTAAAGGCCTTGGAGAAAAAGGTTAAAGAGCTGGAAAAATAATAGATTTATTTACGGCAGCTATTCTAAAA
>SAMEA3663076__coassemble_928_pt1 | contig 17944 bp, 17 predicted proteins | sample SAMEA3663076__metabat2_low_PE_024 | metagenome-assembled genome bin SAMEA3663076 (sample SAMEA3663076) | pig gut metagenome | biome: pig gut; feature: pig-associated habitat; material: faeces | place: France | collected 2012
AGTTAACCAGGCGAACTCCCTTCTTCATGCGAGCCATAACATCCTTGTTAATCATATTGCGGGTGGTATCAGTAAGAGGCATATGAACGGTAATAAAATCAGCCTTTTCAATAACCTCATCAAAGGTGCCAACAGCAACGCCCATATCCTTGCAGCGTTCCTCATTGATATATGGATCGTAACCGATAACCTTCATGTCAAAGGCCAAAGCACGCTTGGCTACACCGCTGCCGATACGGCCCATGCCGATAACACCCAGAGTCTTGCCTTTCAGCTCAACACCGGTGTATTTTTTGCGGTTCCACTCGCCCTTCTGGAGAGTTTCATTGGCAATAGGAATATGACGAGCCATAGCCATCATCATGGCAAAGGTATGCTCAGTGGCAGCAATGGTATTACCGCCTGGGGAATTAATAACAATAATGCCCTTGTCGGTGGCAGCAGCAACATCAATATTATCTACACCTACACCGGCACGGCCGATAATCTTCAAATTCTTGGCAGCTGCAATAACCTCAGCAGTTACCTTGGAGGCAGAGCGGACAATCAAAGCATCATAGTCCGGAATAATAGACAGCAGCTCCTCAGCGGGCAGCTTGTCACGAACATCACAATCAAAATCGTCCTTCAAAATGTCTACAGCCATCTGGGAAACGCCATCTGCGATTAAAACCTTCATCATACATCCTCCTAAAATAAAAACAGCTTCGCCCCATAATTGGGGCGAAGCATAAACTCCACGGTACCACCCAAATTACACCACAAGGTGCAACTCAAAGCTGCTGTATCGGGCTAGCCCGTCCGGCTCCTCGTCGGCCTCTCCAAGGTGGACAGCTATTTCACTTACACCGGCTCACACCAGCCGCCGGCTCTCTGGGCTAAGAAAAACAACCTTTTCCTCTTCATCAAGTTAATATATTTCAAAGTGTTAAGGGAATTATAATTTATACATGGGGAAAAGTCAAGTGTATTTTTCAGAAATACGAAATTTTCTTTTGTCAGAATATTATTTGCTATTTAAAAAGAACAAATCCAAGGTAATTCGCAAAAAACTGATTTTAGACTGGGGTTTTCATTGTTATTTTTTTTCCTACATGCTATCATTAATTAGTTAAGTAAAATTGTAAAATGACGGAGGGGTTATTTATGAAAATAGATGGTTTAGGTACTAGGCCTACACTGGCCTCCAGAAATATGGATGCCGGTCACAGAGCAGCCTCTCTGGAGGGAGATTTTGCCTCAGAGCTGGAGGATCAGCAGGGGGAAATGTCTCGTGAGCAGCTGCAGCAAATGCTGGACAAGATTGATGAGCAGGGACAGCGCCTTACCAAGACACCTACCTATGATGAATTGAAGTCCTATCGGGGATTAATCAAAAACTTTGTTGGCACGGTGGTTTCTCAGATGTACTCTGTTAACACCCAGGCAGGCTGGGACAGAATGGGCCGGCAAAAGGTATATACTACTGTCCGGAAAATTGACCGGGAGCTGGAAAATATGGCAGAGAAAATCCGTCTAGGCCAGACCAAGCAGCTGGATATTGTAGCCAGTCATGATGCGATTCGCGGTATGCTGGTAGATTTGTATATGTAGGCCTTGCTGTTATGAATATGCAGTGGAACAATATTGTAGGTCATAAGCAGGTTGTAGCCCAGCTGTGCTTAATGCAGCAGGAGGATAGAGTCCCCCATGCCATGCTGTTTTGCGGTACAGATGGGGTAGGCAAATCCCTGGTGGCAGAAGCCCTGGCGGCGTCCATCCTATGTCATGCTCCTGTTAACAATCAGGCCTGTGGTCATTGCAAGGCTTGTCGAGCTTTGGCAGCTGGCACCCATCCGGATTTTTTCCAGATTCAGCCAGAAAGCGAAACCAAGGCAGCACCTGCCATTCGGATTGAGGCGGTTAGAAAGCTGCAGGAGGAGATAGCCCGTATTCCTCTTTTGTCAGAACGGCGGGTGGTTATTATGCAGGAGGCAGACAAAATGAATGAAGCTGCTGCCAATTGCCTGTTGAAAACCATTGAGGATCCTTCGGGACAGATTGTTTTTATTCTGCTCACCAGCAGGCCATCAGCCTTGCTGGATACTATTATTTCCCGTTGTATGCGGGTGGAATTTGGCATTCTTCAACCTGAGGAGCTGGTGGCAATATTGCACCAGCAGGGGATAGAGGAGCCTTTGGCTGGCAAATTGGCCTCAATTGCCGATGGCAGTGTGTCAAAGGCACTGGCCATGCAGGATGAGGAGCTGTTGAATTTGCAGACTCAGGCCTTTGACCTGGCTTCGGCGGCAGGCACTCTTGGGGTGGAACAGCTTTTGCAGCTGGCCAAGGAAATGTCCAATCACAGTCGGGAAAGGCTGATTCAGTGGCTAGGCTTCTTAGCCATGATTTACCGTGATTTGCTGATGCTGTACAGTGGCAGCGGCCTGCCCTTGTATAATCAGTCAGATATAGATAGATTGTCCTCCTTGCTGAACAAATACCATCAGCAGGAGCTGTTGCAGCTTTTGCAGCTGGTACAGGATTACCAGAAGCGATTGGGCAGCAATGTAAATACTCAGCTTTGCCTGGAGGGCTTTCTCATTAGAATAAATAATTATTTGGAGGAATAAATGCAGACAGTTGTAGGAGTCCGTTTCAAGCGGGCTGGTAAGATATACTATTTTAGTCCGGGGAAGCTGGACATTAAGCTAAACGACAATGTTATTGTGGAAACAGCCAGAGGGCTGGAATTTGGCACAGCCGTTATAGGGCCACGGGAGGTTCCTGATGGTGATGTGGTACTGCCCCTGAAGGTGGTACAGCGGCTGGCTACAGATGCAGATAAAGCCAAGGTGGAGGATAATGCCCAGCGCCGGGATGAGGCTTTCCGTCTTTGTGAGGAAAAAATTGCCGCTCATGGCCTGCCTATGAAGCTGGTGGATGTGGAATATACCTTTGATGTAAACAAGATTATTTTCTATTTTACAGCTGATGGCCGCATTGATTTCCGGGAGCTGGTTAAGGATTTGGCAGCTATTTTCCGCACTCGTATTGAGCTGCGGCAGATTGGTGTGCGGGATGAGGCCAAGCTTATGGGTGGCATTGGCTGCTGTGGCCGTCCTTTGTGCTGTCATAGCTTTTTGGGGGAATTTGACCCGGTTTCCATTCGCATGGCCAAGGAGCAGAATCTGTCCTTGAATCCAACTAAGATTTCCGGTATCTGCGGTCGTTTGATGTGCTGTCTGAAATACGAGAGCAATTGCTATAACGGTAAATGCAACAAACGGAAGAAAATCAAGCCTCCTGTACAGGGCAGCAAGGTTATTACCGCCGAAGGCGAGGGCAAGGTTATCAATCTGAATATGCAGCGCCGTTCTGCTACCATCCTGCTGGATGACCGCAAGACTATTGTGGCTTCCTGGGAGGATGTTATTGAGAAGGACAGCGAGGATATGCAGTGAGCCAGGTGCAGGATTGGTCCCAGGTCCCCTTGGGGCCGGAGGAACGGTTGGACGACCTTCTTTGGGGTGGCAGACATATTATTCAAAATACCAATCAGTTTTGCTTCTCCATAGATGCTGTATTGCTGGCCCATTACCCTAAATATCATAGCAATTGGCGGGTTTTTGACCTAGGCACTGGCACAGGCGTTATGCCCCTGTTGATTGCCGATGAGGTAAAGGAAATTCACGCCTTGGAAATCAATCCGGTTATGGCCGCTTTGGCTCAGCGAAATGTAAAGCTCAATGGGCTGGAGGATAAAATTCATGTGGCCCAGGGGGATTACCGTCAAATCGGCCAGCTGTATCAGCGGGAAAGCTTTGACTGCGTAATTGTTAATCCACCCTATAGGCCGGTTCAGCAGGGCACTATTAGTGCCCTAGAGGGAGTAGCAGCGGCTCGCCATGAGGTTACGGCCACTTTGGAGGATGTGGTGGCTGCGGCTCGTTATCTTCTAAGATTTAGAGGCAGATTTGCTATGGTGCATTTGCCTGAAAGATTGGGGGAAATCATGGTGGCTATGGCCAAGCATCAGATACAGCCCAAAAGATTGCAGCTGGTACAGCCCAAGCCCCATAAGGAATCCAATCTTATGCTTATAGAGGGCGTTGTGGGGGCTGCTCCTGGTGGCCTAAAGGTAGAACTGCCCTTGATGGTTCACAAGGAAGACGGCAGTTATACTGAGGAAATTTTAGCTATATACAATATGAAGAAATAAGGAGATTTTGCATTGATGTCAGAAGAAAACAGGGGGCGTCTTTATCTGTCAGCAACCCCTATTGGCAATCTGGAGGATATGACCTATCGGGGAGTACGGATGCTGGCAGAGGCAGATTTGATTGCTGCCGAGGATACCCGCCATACCCGCAAGCTATTATCCCATTATGATATACATACACCTGCTACCAGTTATCACGAGCACAACAAGCTTACCAAGGGACCGGAGCTGGTGGAAAAAATGCTATCTGGTGCTGTGGTGGTTTGCGTAAGTGATGCAGGTCTGCCAGGAATTTCAGATCCTGGAGCCCATTTGGCTCAGCTAGCTATAGAGGCAGGGATACAGGTAAGTCCTTTGCCGGGAGCCAATGCTGCTTTGTCTGCTTTGATATGTTCAGGTTTGGATACCACCGCCTTTACTTTTTATGGATTTTTGCCAAAATCCAGCAAAAAAAGACGGGAACTGCTGGAAAGAATAAAATGTTCTCCAGAAACCCTGATTTTTTATGAGGCTCCTCATCATCTCAAGGAAACTCTTAAACAATTATGCGAAGCCCTGGGGGAGGAAAGGCCGGCAGCAGCAGCTAGAGAACTGACCAAGCACTATGAGGAATTTAATCGTCGCAGCTTAGGGGAGTTGCTGGACTATTATCAGGCTAACGAGCCTCGAGGTGAATTTGTCCTGATAATTTCCGGCTATGATGCAGAAAAGGCCGCCTCTACTCAGCAGGCAGAGGAAGTAACAGATCCGGTTCAGATGGTTGAAGCCTTTGAACAGCAAGGACTTTCCAGGAAGGAAGCCATGCGGGAGACAGCAAAAAAATTAGGCATTAGCCGTCGGGATGTATATAATATATTGTTGAAGGCTTAGCAATTGTCATTTTAATGTGAATATATTAACAAGGCAGGACATAGCCCTGCCTCTGTGAATCTTATATATTAGGAGGTCCTATCGTTGGATAAGAAAAGTTTTTATATTACCACCCCAATTTATTACCCTAGTGCCAAGCTTCACATTGGCCACGCTTACTGCACCACCATTGCAGATTCTGTAGCTAGATTTCATCGTTTGGCAGATGAGGAGGTTTTCTTTCTGACAGGCAGTGATGAGCATGGTCAGAAGATTCAGCAGAAGGCTGAGGAGCAGGGCATTACGCCAATTGAATATGTAAATCCTATCGTAGCAGGCTTTCAGAATCTCTGGAAGCTGTTGAATATTTCCAATGACGATTTTATCCGCACCACAGAGAAGCGTCATGAAAAGGTGGTTCAGGAGGTATTCCGTCGTATTTATGCCAAGGGGGATATTTACAAGGGCGCCTATACCGGCCTTTACTGTACTCCATGTGAAAGCTATTGGACTGAGCATCAGCTGGATGAAAATGGCTGCTGTCCAGATTGTCACCGTCCTGTACAGGAGGTTTCTGAGGAGGCATATTTCTTCAAAATCAGTAAGTATGCCGATCGTCTCCTGAAATATATTGAAGAAAATCCAGATTTTATCCAGCCTGTATCCCGTCGCAATGAGATGATTAACTTTATTAATCAGGGCATGGAGGATCTTTGTATTTCCCGTACCTCCTTTGACTGGGGTATTCCAGTACCTATTGATGATAAGCACGTTATTTATGTATGGTTTGATGCTCTTACCAACTACTTAACCCCTATTGGCTATTTGGATGATCCAGAGAAATTCCAGAAGTTCTGGCCGGCCAATATTCATCTGGTAGGCAAGGAAATTGTTCGTTTCCATTCCATTATTTGGCCATGTATTTTGATGGCCTTGGATTTGCCACTGCCAAAGCAGGTATTTGGCCACGGCTGGCTGGTCGTAGATGGCACCAAAATGTCCAAATCCATTGGCAATGTAGTAGATCCAATTGGCTTGATTGAGGAATTTGGTGCAGATGCTATCCGCTATTTCCTGCTTAGAGAAATCAATCTGGGCCAGGATGGCAATTTCTCTAGAGATGCTTTGATTCAGCGTATCAACTCTGATTTGGCCAACGACTTGGGTAATCTGCTCCATCGTACTCTGAACATGGTAGGCAAATTCCAGCAGGGGGTAGTTTTGGCACCAGAAGGACGCTCTGAAATTGATGCTTCCCTGATTGAGGATGCCATGAGCACTGTAAAGACCTTTGCTGATGATATGAACAATATGAAAATCAGCCATGCCATTAAGGCGGTTTGGGCCTTTATCAGCCGTGCTAATAAGTATATTGATGAAACTGCTCCTTGGGCTTTGGCCAAGGATGAAAGCAAAAAGCAGGAGCTGGCCAATACCATGTACAATCTGGTAGAGGCTCTCCGGGTTATCAGCGGCCTGATTTACCCTTATATGCCAACCACCGCTGGCAAGCTGTGGCAGCAGCTGAACCTGCCTGGCACCATTGAGGAATTGCGTCTGGCTGATATTGAAAAATGGGGCGGCACTCCAGCCAATATGCATATTGGCCAGGCTCAGCAGCTTTTCCCTCGTATTGAGGTGGAAAAGGTGGAACAGCCAGTTAAGGCAGCTAAAAATAAGTCTGAGAAGCAGAAGTCCAAGAAGGATAAGCAGAAGGAAAGCCAGCCAGAGGGTGAAATATCCATTGATGATTTTGCCAAAATCCAACTGCGGGTAGCCAAGGTGCTGGAGGCTGAGGCTGTGCCAAAGGCTGATAAGCTGTTGAAGCTGAAGATTGACCTAGGTGATGAGCAGAGAGAGCTGGTTTCTGGTATTGCTAAGCAGTACAAGCCAGAGGAACTGGTGGGCAAAAACGTTATTGTAGTTGCCAATCTGAAGGCTGCCAAGATTCGCGGTGTAGTATCTCATGGCATGGTATTGGCTGCTTCTGCCGGGGATGATTTGAAGCTGGTAACAGTGGATATGCCTGTAGGAAGCGTGGTTCGCTAATGGCAGCTGTAACAGAGGCTATGGTGGCTCAGCTAGGCAAGGATTTAGGTCAGGCCCAGCTGATAGATACCCATGCGCACATTAATGTAGAGCATTTTGCTGAGGATAGAGATGCAGTTGTGGAGAGAGCAGCTCAGGCTGGTCTGAGCCATATTGTGAATATGGGGGACTCTATGGAGTCCTCCCAAAGCTCTGTGGCTCTTACCAAGATATATCCTATGGTTTATACCGGCGTGGGAATTCATCCAGAGGAAGCCCATCCTATGACTCAGGCTGATGAGGATCAGCTGGCTGGCTGGGGGGCCTTGCCCAAGGTGGTAGCCATTGGGGAAATTGGCTTGGATTATTACTGGGAAAAGGATGGGGACAAAAGGCAGCTGCAGCGGGAGCTTTTTATTCGTCAGCTGGACCTGGCTCGTCAGCTTCATTTGCCAGTATGTGTCCACAATCGTGAGGCTCATGGGGATACCATGGAAATTCTCCGCAAGGAGGGCAAAGGCATAGTAGGCGTAATGCATTGCTTCTCTGGTAGTCTGGAAATTGCGCAGGAACTGGTGAAAATGGGCTGGTTTATTGGGGTAGATGGGCCCTTGACCTTCAAAAATGCCGCCAAATTGCCAGAAAATGTGCAGAAGCTTCCTTTGGAGCGAATTGTGGTGGAAACTGATTGCCCTTATATGGCACCAGTGCCTATGCGAGGGAAGCGAAATGAGCCTGCCTTTGTCTATCATGTGGCAGCCAAGCTGGCTCAGCTCCGGGGAGAATCCCTAGAGAAGGTGGCCCGCCAGACCACGGCTAATGCGCTGGAGCTATATCCAAAGCTAGAATTGTAATTTTTGCACAAAATCTTCTCATTTTTAGTCTGAAAAAATCAAAATATTCTCAAAGTGGTGTACCGGCCCAAAATCCCCATGATTACTGACTTTTTACCGTGATAAAACCCGTTAAAATTCCTTTAAAGTGGGAGAGACTTCCTTGAAAATTTGACATAGAGGCCATTTTGTGATATAGTATCCTTCGTAATTTAATAAGGGGGTATTTAATGACCTTAAAGAAACTATATGTCCGATGTAGGAAGGATATCCGGTATCCTATCAGCATAGGACTCATGTGCGGTACAATGATGCTTTCTGGTTTCATTTCCAACCGACATGTAACAATAGCAGTGGATGGCCAGCAGCTGGAGCTGAATACACCTTATAAGGCACCAATGAACATCCTTAGTCAGGCCGGTGTAGACCTGCGAGAGGGTGATGAGTATTCCTTCTCTCATAACGAAAAGGGAGAGGTACTGACCGTCAATCGTGCTGCAACTATTACCATTGATTACAATGGTACAGAAAATAAAATTTTAACCTGCCAGCCAACAGTAGGAGAAGTCATGGAAACCTATGGCTATGTTGGCAATGGCTACGAGGTCGCAGAGGGGCTGGATGCCGCTGTTGTAACCGGTATGACCATCCATGTAAAGGATGTGCCGGTAGCACCGCCTGTAACAGTGAATACTGTTAGCACCAATCATGGTGATATGACCTACGCAAGCTGTTTATCAATGGAGGCTAGTGCCTATCTGCCATCAGATGGCAATGGAGCAGGCATTACCGCCACAGGAGATATTGCTAGACGAGGAATCGTGGCTGTAGATCCTGATGTGATTCCCCTGGGCACCAGAGTATATATTCCAGGCTATGGAACTGCTGTGGCTGCTGATACAGGTGGAGCTATCCGTGGAAATAAAATAGATTTGTGCATGGAAAGCTACGGTGAGGCAATTGATTTTGGCCGCCGGTCGGTAGAAGTATACATCCTAAATTAAATAACCGGATAACTGTTGTATAACAGTAAGAAGCGGGGAATAGTACAGGCAGAACAGCCCTTTACTAGTCCCCGCTTCTTATTTGTAGGGATAATATTTTTGGTAAGTTGTGATGTTTAATTTCCATATATTTTTTTGTATTGAAAAAAACATTTTTATAGCGTACAATGTTATATAAGGATAAGAGGCTCTCTAGGGGGAGAGTCTTGCATAAGGATGTTACAATGGTGCAGAAATTTATCTGTACCAGTCATTTTTAGTTGGGAGTTTATTATATGGAAATGGGACAGGAGGATTTGCTTGCGTTAACAGAAAACGTAATCAATGAATATCTGCAAGAGGGTTCAATTGAGGGATTATCTTTATTGATGGACCCGGATATTATAGCCTATAGTCACTTAAATGTGAATTATGTGCGGGGAGATTGGAATGTAAGGCAGTTTTTGAACCGAGAGTATGAGCGCTTGTCGCCTCTCTCCCTGAATCGCTGCAAGATGCGCTGCACCATGACTGGTGAGGGGGCATCTATTGTGGCGCGTCTAATACTTACCTGTACCAAGGCCAAAAATTTAATCTTCCTGAATATAACTGTTATGTACAAATTTCAGGAGGATGATTGCCCTGTTATTACAGGTATTCATATTGAACGGGATTATCGCCATGAGAATACCTATAGGTCTGTTAACCAGGGCAAGCTGAACGGGGTTGTGGTGGATTATCTGGCTACCTATGATGAGCTGACAGGTATCTACAACAAGCAGGCTTTTTATGCCAAAACCAAGGAAATGCTTTTGGACAATCCGGACAAGAATTTTGATTTATTGCGGATAAATATTGAACGCTTCAAGGTGCTGAATGATCTTTTTGGAGAGTCCACAGGAGATAAGCTGCTGCGGTATATAGGCAAGTTCCTAAAGGAAATCAATTTGCCTCTCTGTGTCAGCGGTAGATTATATGCAGATAATTTTGTTGTCTGTTATGAGGCAGGCAAGGGTGATTCCCGTCGCATGATTAATACACTGCAGATGGTGGCAGATAGTTTTGCTATTAACAATCGCACCATTCTCAGCTTTGGCCTTTATCGCATTGATGATAAAACCCTGCCTGTAAGTGTAATGTGTGACCGTGCCAATATGGCTCTCTGGAAAGCCAAGGGCAATTTCAAGAATCCATATTGTGAATATGATGAAAAAATGCGTCAGCAGGTGCTGAAGGAGCAAAAAATCATCAATGCTATGGAAATGGCTATTCAGAATAAGGAGTTCACCTTGTATCTCCAGCCAAAATATGACATAGAAAAAGGCACCATTATAGGTGCTGAGGCTTTGGTGCGCTGGATTAGCCTGGAAAATGGCTTTATTTCTCCAGGAGATTTTATTCCGGTATTTGAAAATAATGGCTTTGTTTATGAGGTGGACAAATTCATTTGGGAGGAGAGCTGCCGTTATCTGCGGAAATGGCTGGATGAAGGCCGGGAGGTACATCCTATATCTGTTAATGTATCTCGTATAGATCTCTACACTCCCAAGCTGGTACAGCATCTGGTGAATTTGCGAGAAAAATACCAGCTGCCATCACAGTATTTGGAGTTGGAAATTACAGAAAGTGCTTATACAGAGGATCCAGAGCAGATTATTACCATTACCCGCCAGCTGCGGGAGGCAGGCTTTGTGATTCTCATGGATGATTTTGGTACAGGTTATTCCTCCCTGAATATGCTGAAGGATATCCAGATTGATGTGTTGAAGCTGGATATGGGCTTTTTGAAAAGCTCGGATTATTCTGCCAAGGGTGGCAATATTCTTACAGCTATTCTCAAAATGGCGGAAAGCCTGAAGATGCAGACCATTGCTGAGGGTGTGGAGACCAAGGAGCAGGTAGAGTTCCTGAAAAAGATTGGCTGTCAGTGCGTGCAAGGCTTTTATTTTGCCAGGCCTATGCCCGCACAGGAATATGAGAGGCTGTTCCTAGAGTGATTGAGGGAGCATGTCAGTCAGCCGTGGGATGCTTGCAGTATATATAATGCAAAGGCTGCTATAATAAAAGCGGGAGCGTAAGGAATAAAGTCCGTGCGCTTCTTTTTTTTGACTGCAATTGCCCCCAAAGCCCAGAGTCCGCCGATAATGATTCCGCCAAGGGCTGTCAGCTTCAGGGCTTCGCCTCCCAGCCATAGCCCCAGGGCGGCAATCAGCTTGATGTCTCCGCCTCCTATGCCGCCCCGGGTGAGTATGGCCAGCAGCAAAAAGCTCAGGCCACCTGCCAGGGCGGCGAGGAGATGCTGTTCCCAGGGCAGGCTAAATAGCAGGCTGCGCAGCAGGCCGAACATAGCAAAAAGGGCAAGCTGTTTGTCAAAAATAATCTGCTGCTCAATGTCGCTGCAAAGCATGGTAAGCAGAAAGACGGTATAGATGGCAAAAAACAGGGCTTCCGCTGCTGAACTGCCTGCGTTGCTGCTGGCAGTGCAGGCTGCTGCCAGCCAGACAGGAACAGACAAAAGCAATATTTTCACTGCTCTTGCCAGCCAGCTGTATCCAAGCTCCGCCGGGAAGCTCAGTTCCTTGGAATTTTCCTGAAATAGGTAGCTGAGCCATTTGGATAAAAGTCCTACATTCAGGATGAAAAAAATCAGGATTATTGTAAAAACTGAATTTGTCATTATTTCATACTCCTCTGCATATTTTTTATATGGGATATTAGTCCCTTTACATATCTTGAAAAAACTTATATTATGTTATATAATCAAGAATATTATAGAGTATATTGAGAGATTTTTGAAGCACTTTTGCAACAGAGGCGTCCGGAGGAGGGCGGCAGGGTGCCAAAATCGTGTTTTGCGACATTGTTCTTATCGTAAAATCGCTGTGGGCAGGTGTCCGACAGCGATATGCGTGGATGTATGCGAAAGAAAATGACGCAAGGCATAAAGTATGGTAAAAAAAAGGGTGATGAATATGGCTACGAAATTTTCCAAGGTTTTTAAAGAGGCTTTGGAAAAGATTACTTACCGGCATTGGATTATGTTGGCAGGGGCTGCGAGCATTTTGTTGGGGGTATTGGTGTTTTTCTCTCTGAGCGGCAGGGAAGCTGTCAAGGAAACTGAGTCGGTAAACATGGTGCATGTGGTGGTGGCGAAGCAGGACATAGCGCCAAAGACCATCATCAAGGAAACTATGCTGGAGGTGCGGGAGATGCCTGCCCATCTTGTACCGTCGGATGCGGTGAGCAGCGTGATGGATGTGGTGAATAAGCCTGCCAAGGTGGAGATATTGAAGGATGATATTATCTCTACCCGTAAGGTGCTAATGGACATAACTATGGCTGGTTTCACTGGGGATATACCTCCTGAGTGCCGTGCTATCAGCATTGCCATTACCGATGTTACCGGTGTAGCTGGATTCGCCAAGCCCGGGGATTATGTGGATGTAATGCTTATTGCTAAAGGCGATGAAAAAATGACCGGACGAATTGTCTTGCAGGATGTTTTGCTGCTGGCAATTAACAAAAACACAGAGCAGAAGCAAAAGGCTGCTGGAGATGGCTCCAGCGGAGATACCAAGAAAACCGGGGATAGTGCAGACAGCAAGAATCAGAGCGACAAAAAGAGTGCTGATGTAGCAAAGGATGAGGCTATCAGTGATTTGGCTACAGCCACCTTGGCTTTATTGCCAGATGATGCCTTGAAGCTGATAACAGAAGCCCAGGAAGGGACTCTCTACTTGGCTTTACGGCCATATAAGCCTCGGGATAAGTTTACTACAGATACGAGATATATTCATTATTCAACAACGAAAACAGCAAAATCTTCTGGTACTAGGACAGCAACGCCAGCACCGGCAGCTCCGGCGGCCGTAAGACAGGCTGTTCAGCAGTCTATACCTGTATCAACACCAGCTCCTAAAGCTCCTGTTGGTGGTGTAGAGGTAATTCGAGGAACCACGTCTACCAGGGAGGGCGCATAATGAATAGATATTTTATGGGGATGAAGAACTATATCTGTTTGCTGGCTGCCTGGGCAGTTCTTGCTATAGGTTCCGCAACAGAGGCAGCTCCTCAGCCTATTTGGCTGGAGCTGAATCAGGCCTACCTCTATCAGGCAGGTAGTTCCAAAATAACCAGAGTTACCGTGGCCAATCCAGCCATTGCCGATGTGGTGGTACTGGACAAGGTGAAGCTGAATATTATTGGCAAGGCTTTGGGTTCCACCAGTCTTTCTGTGTGGAGTGTCAACGGTATGCGACAGGATTTTGTTATCTCTGTCTGCAATACGGATACGGCTACAGCTCAGTTCATCAAGCAGTCTATGGGCTTGGATGGGGTACAGGTAGCCAAGGTAGGAGATAAGCTGGTTCTCCAGGGAACAGTTGAAAATCAGTATGAGCTGAACAATGCCTTAGGCATGGCCAAGGTATATGCTGGTGAGGACAATATTGTTAACCTCATTCAAATGAAAAATCCTACTATGGTGAATCTTTCTGCTTTGGTTATTGATATTAGCGGTAAGGATGCCAGCGATTTGGGCTTTAAATACGGTGTAGCCAGCGATGTTTCTACTTCAGACGGACATACCAGTATTACCTTTGGTACAGCTGGTGACTTCTATGGTGGTAAGGATTTTTATGATGCTACCCACCATCCATTTCAGAATGTAGATTTTATGATTCAGGCTTTGGCCAGTCAGAACAAGATAAAGGTTCTGTCCAGACCAAATATTACCACCATGAGCGGTGAGGAAGCGGAAATTCTCATTGGCGGCGAGCTGCCTATCCCTACCAGCAAGGATGGAGAGATTTCCGTTGAGTGGAAACCATACGGCATTAAGCTGAAGATTAAGCCTCAGGTGGATCAGGAAAGCAAAATAACCTCTAAGGTTGAGGCTGAGGTTAGTGGCATAGATGCTAGTGTTTCCGTTCCTACCAGTGCAGGTAAGATACCTGGACTGATTTCCCGCAAGGCTTCCACCATGCTGTCTGTGCCTGATGGTCAGACTATGGCTATTGGCGGTTTGATGAATAGCGACGAAAGCAAGGTTATTACCAAGGTGCCTATTTTGGGAGATATTCCTATTATTGGCGAGTTCTTTAAGCATACCTCTAACTCAAAGGATAAGCGGGAGCTGATGATTCTCATTACTCCTACCATTGTTACCAACAATGATCCTGTTAAGGGCTCCTCTAAGATGCTGGAGGAGGTAGAAAAAAGCAAGCGTCAGTGGCAGGAAATGGAGGATATTTATCCTAACGATCCACCAGCCAAGCTCAGTCCAGAAAAGGGCGGTCTTACTGAGGCCCAGGCCTTAGCAGCTGAAGGGGCGGGGCCTCTCTTCAAGGAAAGAGATACCTCTAAGGCACCTAGCTGGACTGCCAAGGCAGAGGAGGAGCTTCGTCAGGAGGCTCAGCAGGCAGAAAGGGGCAACCTAAATGGCTGAGGAAAAAATCAGTGGTGTAGTGATCACCTTTTTCAGCACAGCTTCCTCCGTGGGCAAGACATTGATCGGTGTCAACATGGCTTCTGAATTGGCACGTCAGGGCTACAGGGTGTGTCTGGTGGATTATGATCTGCAGTTTGGTGATGTGGCCAATTATCTGCATATTCAGGTTGAACGCTCCGTCAAGGATGTACTGGAAACCATGAACAGCAGGCCTGATGTACCTTTGCAGGATTGCCTTACCCAGTATCGCTATGGCATGATTAGCTTTGATGTGGTACCGGCACCGGAGTTTTTGGATGAGGCCTACAACATTTCCGCTGATGACTGCCGGAGGCTGATTGAGAAGCTGCGCCTGCTCTATGATTATGTGATTATAGATACTACCAGCATGTTCAGTGTGCTGAATCTTGCCATGCTAGACCTGAGTACTATAGTGACCTTTTTAGGGGTGGTGGATTTCATTCCCACTATCAAAAATATGAAGATCGGCAATGATACGCTGCGTACCTTGAACTATGATACGAACAAGATTCGGCTGGTGCTGAACCGCAGCGATGCCAAAACCCGCATCTCCATGGAGGATGTGGAACAGCTTCTGGGCGGAGGTTTTTATCATATCCTGCCCAATGACTTCAAGGCGGCCAGCGAATCCATTGTGACCGGCATACCGCTGGTGCTGGGAGGCTCTGATAGTGTACTAGCCACGGAAATCCGCAAGCTGATTTCCCGTTATACCAATCGTGCCTATGAGGAAGATGCAGGCCTGTCTGCATTTGATGATAAAGAAGAAACCGGCAGACGCAACTCCGGGGGCTGGTTTTCCAAGATTTTCAGTTAGGAGGTAGTGAGGGATGCAATATAAGATTATGTTGGTAGAGCATAACCGCCTTCTGCTGGAACAGCTGTCAAAGGTCATAGAGTCGGCTCAGGATATGGAGCTGGCGGCCAGGTATCAGAACAGCAATGATGCACTGGGGCAGGGCAGGGTATTCAATCCCAATATTATCCTTCTGGATGCAGATGTGGACAATGCCACGGAGCTTTTGCAGGAGTTTATCGCGTCCTTCCCCCAGGCAGCCATCATCTGTACAGGTGAGAAGTGGCAGGCAGATAGAACCAGTCATTTTATTCAGTCAGGTGCCAGCGGCTACCTGATAAAGCCTTTTAGCTATGCCAACCTGAAGGAAGCCATCAAGACATATACCACTAATGGTATGGAGATGGATTCCCAGGTGATGACCTTTTTCAGTCCCAAGGGCAAGAGCGGCAAGACTACTTTGATTGCCAATCTGGCTATGGCACTGGGGCGCAGCACTGGTGAGCAGGTGGGGATTATTGATGCCGATCTGCAGTTTGGCGATATGGCGGTGTTTTTCAATCTGGAGCCCCAGAGTACCATTTATGAGGCAACGCGGGATGTGTCCTTCCTGTCTCCTCTGGAGCTGCGGTCTTATTTTACGAAGGTTAATGATAAGGTGTCGGTGCTTTGCGGCACCAAGACGCCAAGCTATATAGATAAGGTGAGCATTCCTAACCTGGAAACGCTTATCAAGATGTCCAAATCCCTGTTTAAATATCTCCTGATTGATGTTCCGGCAGGCTTTAATCCTACATCTATCGCTGCGGCGGAGATGTCAGGCATGACCTATGTGGTTTCCATGCTGAATGGGGCCTATGAGGTTAAGCATGCCCAGCGTGCCCTGGAGATTTTCGAGGCATGGGAGGATTACCGGCAGCGTGTCAAGGTGGTTTTTACCCGTGTGGTGCCCTGCAATCAGGAGTCCCAACGGAAAATGTCCGAGGCTATCGGCTATCCGGTGGAGGCTGTGGTGCCTAATGCCTACATGGTAGTGTCCAAGGCTGCGGACAACGGCCAGATGGCACTGGATTTGGAGCCGGACAGCCCGTTGGCAATGAGCATAAACTATCTGGCTGGCAGGATTATTCGTCAGAATGATACAGGGCGTGGTGCAGGATGATATTGAATATTGCAATAGCTGTGATGGCTGTTATTTTGGGATTCAGCCTGTCAATGTTCTTTTTGAGCCGCAAGGGTTCGGAGAAGAAGGTTATCAAGAACCGCATGGCTTATTTTGCCGGGGTGGATGTGAGCCTGCAAAATGCCAGCAGGAAGCATGGTCACAGGCGTGATGGCGTCAAGCCGCTGGTGGAGAGGCTACGGCTTTTTATACAGGTTGTAGGCGCTAAGATAAGCCGCTTTCAGAAGGATAACAGCCTGGACATGAAGATGCAGCAGGCGGCGTGGCCTTTTCTGGGCAGCGAGTTTCAGGTTATCATGCTGGGTGTTGGTGCGGTGGCAGCATTGGTGCTGGGGCTGCTGACATTGGATGTGCTGATGGCGGCACTGGGGTTCATTGGCGGCATCCTGGGCTGTATGATTGCTCTGTCTATCCGCATACAGCGCAGGCAGGCGGCCTTTGTCAATCAGCTGGGCGATATGCTCAGCATGGTGGCAAATGCCCTCAGGGCAGGTTTCAGCTTTATGCAGGCCATGGAGCATGTGGCTGGGGAGATGAATGACCCTGTCCGGCTGGAAATCAACAAGGTGGTCAGGGATGTCAATGTGGGCATTTCCTTGGAGGAGGCCCTCAATAATATGACAAAGCGCATCCAAAGCCCTGACTTTAACCTGGTGGTGGCAGCCGTGCTGATTCAGCGGCAGGTGGGTGGCAACCTGGCTCAGATTCTTGATAATATCAGTGAGACTATCAATGACCGCATCCGGATGCGACGGGAGGTTATGGCGTTGACAGCCCAGGGGCGCATGTCAGGCTTGATTCTGGTGGCATTGCCGTTTGCCCTGGCAGCACTTTTGAAAAGCATAAACCCTGGGTATCTTGATCCTTTGTTTAATGAGCCTATGGGCAGAATGGCAGTTGCCGGTTCTTTGATAATGATAGTAATAGGCTGTGTTGTCATCAAGAAGATTGTTGATATAGATATTTAGTTTTTGTTTTTGTAATATACGCTGATATTTATCGGCGATATTAATATTTTATATTTATTATTTTTTTATTCATAGGAGGAATGAATTATGTTCACTATTTTAACTCATCTCAAGAATCGTTACCTGAGCCAGAAGGCACAGGGCATCGTGGAGTACGCCTTGATTTTGGCATTTGTGGTAGTTCTGGCTGTTGTGCTGAGTGGCAATGATGGTTTAGGTGGTGCTATATCCAAGATTTTTGGCACGACTGCTGACCAGTTGAGTTCTGCTGCTGTTAAGGCTGGTGGTGGGGCTGCTGGTGGGGCTGCTGGTGGGGCTGCTGGCGAATAATCATCAGCTTAGGTTTTAGAGATATAGGTGTGTATGGGGGGCGGTTTTTCTTGGCATTTTGCTATCTGAAAAATAAAAAAGCCCAAAGTATGGTGGAGTACGCCTTAATGCTGGCTTTTGTAGCAGTTTTGGCACTGGCTGCCACATTGGTGGGGGATAGTGCCCTGAGAGCTGCCGTCCTGGACACCTTTGCTGCTGTTTTAGCCAAAGTGCAGTTAGTAGTCGGCGGATAGCCGATTTTGTGAGATGGTATGGCCGCCTGTGATGGAAGTCGCAGGCGGTATGATTTTTGAGATTGCTTGT
>SAMEA3663076__coassemble_1003_pt1 | contig 15459 bp, 16 predicted proteins | sample SAMEA3663076__metabat2_low_PE_024 | metagenome-assembled genome bin SAMEA3663076 (sample SAMEA3663076) | pig gut metagenome | biome: pig gut; feature: pig-associated habitat; material: faeces | place: France | collected 2012
AGGAATATTGTATACAGAATACAAAATAAAAATACAGGGGGCGAGCAATATGAGAAAGGAACATGATTTTCTCGGTGAGTTGGAGATTCCAGATGAGGTTTACTATGGGGTACAAACCTTAAGGGCTATAGAGAATTTTGCCATTACCGGTCATAAGCTGGACGATGATTTCATTACGGCTATGGCACAGGTAAAGAAGGCTACCTTCCTTGGCAATATGTCTACTGGCAGAATGGACAAGAAAATAGGCAATGCTCTTGTACAGGCTGCTGATGAAGTTATTCAGGGCAAAATGCATGATCAGTTCCCAGTTGATCCAATTCAGGGTGGTGCTGGTACCTCGTGCAATATGAACATGAATGAGGTTTTGTGCAACAGAGCTTTGGAGATTCTGGGTGAGGCTAGAGGACGTTATGATATTGTTTCACCAAATAACCATGCTAATATGGCTCAGTCTACCAATGATGTTTTCCCAACCTCCATTAAGGTTTGCCTCAGAGCCAAGGGCAAAAAGCTGATTGCAGCCCTGACTTCGCTGGCTGAAGAGCTGGATAAGAAAGCTGAGGAGTACAAGGATATCCTGAAAATGGGCCGTACACATCTTCAGGATGCCGTGCCTATTACTCTGGGACAGGAAATGGGATCTTACGCTTCTGCTGTTAGGCGTGGGGTGCGTCGCATAGAAGCTGCTTTGGACAATCTCCAGTACATCAATATGGGCGGTACGGCTGTAGGTACTGGTCTTAACGCCGAGCCTGCTTATCTGGCTTGTATTGCCCAGGAATTAGAAAAGGTAACTGGGGAGCAGTGGCAGGAAGCAGAGAATCTCATTGATATGACCAACAACACCGATGGCTTTGCTGATGTATCTGCTGCCATGAAGAATACCGCTTTGGTACTTATTAAGATGGCCAATGACTTCCGCTTGATGGCTTCTGGACCAAGAGATGGCTTCTACGAATTGAAGTTACCTATGCGCCAGCCAGGTTCTTCCATTATGCCAGGCAAGGTAAACCCTGTTATTGCTGAGGTTTTGAACCAGACCTGCTATCAGGTTATTGGCAATGATTTGGCTGTTTCCCTGGGTGTAGAAAATGGCCAGTTCGAGCTGAATGTTATGGAGCCGGTTATTGCCTTCAATCTCTTTAACTCCATGAAGTTCCTGACCAATGCAGTAAATGGCTTTGTTGATAAGCTGTTGAAGGATTTGCAGGCCAATAGAGAGCAGTGTCAGCATTGGGTTGATGTCAGCGTAGGCGTTGTTACCGCTTTGCTGCCTCATATCGGCTATGAAACCTCTGCTATGCTGGCTAAGGAAGCATATAATTCCGGCCGTCCTATTAAAGAGATAATTCTGGAAAAGGGAATTATGACTCAGGAGAAGCTGGATGAGGTTATGGCTCCTATGTCCATGACCACACCAGGTATTACTGGCAAATAAATTAATAATGTAGGATTTTGAATCTGTGATTTTTACATGATGGCATATACATAGAGAGCAGTTGCTGTACTATGTATATGTCATCATATTTTTATTGTAGTAAATCATGATATGATGAAAACAGTGTCAAAACTACTCATAAGGTACTCAAAATTTGGTGTTTTCTTATGAAAATAATTGACAGTGGTGAAATACTAGCATATAATTGTTATGTTATTACAGAATGTGTTATTTATGGGGAGTAGGTGACTCCCCTTTTGTTTGCATTAATGGGAGGAATTGAAAAACCAATGAGTACAAACGAGAATTTGAGAAATATTGCGATTATTGCCCATGTAGACCACGGTAAAACTACTTTGGTAGATGCCATGCTGCAGCAGAGCCACATTTTCCGTTCTAATGAGCAGGTTGCCGAGCGCGTAATGGATTCCGGTGACCTGGAGCGTGAGCGTGGTATTACAATTCTTTCCAAGAATACTGCTATTATGTATAATGGCATCAAAATCAATATCGTAGATACCCCGGGCCATGCTGATTTCGGTGGCGAGGTAGAGCGTGTACTGAACATGGTAGACGGTGTTGTTCTGCTGGTAGATGCCTTTGAGGGCCCAATGCCACAGACTAAGTATGTACTGCGCAAGGCCTTGGAGCAGGGACTGAAGCCTATCGTTGTTATTAACAAGATTGATCGCCCTGATCAGCGTGTTGATGATGTTTATGATGAGGTTCTGGAACTGTTCATGGATTTGGATGCTGATGACGATCAGCTGGATTTCCCTTGTATCTATGCAACTGCTCGTGATGGTATTGCCAAGTACAGCATGGATGATGATAATAATGATATGACTCCATTGATGGAAACTATTATCAAGGAGATTCCATGTCCACAGGGCGATGCAGATGGCCCTCTTCAGATGATGATTACTAATCTGGAAGCTGATGAATACGTAGGCAAGGTTGCTGTAGGCCGTATTATCCGTGGTAAAGTGAAGCCTAACCAGAACGTTGTTCTGTTAGATGGTGACAGCCAGACTAAGGCCAAGATTGGCAAGGTATATACCTATCAGGGCCTAAGCCGTGTAGAGGTTCCAGAGGCTTCCATGGGTGAGATTGTTTGCTTGACTGGTTTGGGCAATGTTAGCATTGGTTATACTGTTGCCGATGCAGAAAATCCAGAGGCGTTGCCAACTATCAATATTGATGAGCCGACTCTGTCCATGACCTTTGGTGTAAATACCAGTCCTTTTGCTGGTCGCGAGGGACAGTTTGTTACTTCCCGTCATCTCCGCGATCGTCTTTTCAAGGAAGTTGAGACCAATGTATCTCTCCGTGTAGAGGAAACTGATAGTGCTGATGTATTCAAGGTTTCTGGCCGTGGTGAGTTGCATCTGTCCATTTTGATTGAGACTATGCGTCGTGAAGGCTATGAGCTGCAGGTTGGTAAGCCAGAGGTTGTATACAAGACCATTAATGGTCAGAAGTGCGAGCCTATGGAGAATCTGACTATAGAGGTTCCACAGGAGTATCAGGGTACTGTCATGATGTCTCTGGGTACCCGCAAGGCAGAGCTGTCCAATATGACTGAGGTTTCTGGTTATATGCGCATGGAATTCCTGATTCCTGCTCGTGGCTTGATTGGTTTCCGTTCTGAGCTTTTGACTAATACTAAGGGTAATGGTATTATGAACCATACCTTTGCTGGTTATGTACCTTATAAGGGAGATATTCCAGGCCGTGCTCGTGGTTCTCTTGTAGCCTTTGAGCAGGGTGAGACCACTGGTTATGGTATCTTTTCCTTGCAGGACCGTGGTACTATGTTTATCTCTCCTGGTCAGGCTGTATATGAGGGCATGATTGTGGGTGAGAACTCCCGTGAGATGGATATTGATATTAATCCATGTAAGGCTAAGCATGTATCCAATATGCGTACTTCTGCATCTGATGAGGCAATTCGTCTTGTTCCTCCTCGTATTCTCAGCTTGGAGCAGGCTATTGAGTACATCAATCAGGACGAATTGGTAGAGGTTACTCCTGAAAGCATTCGTCTCCGCAAGGCTATCCTGGACAGAACCACTCGTGGCCGTGCTAGCAAAAATGCAAGAAAATAATTAAAATATATAAAATAGGTCTTTAATCTCTATTGCTATTTATTGAATTATCATGTACAATAGTAGCATGCTGAAATAATATATGATAATACAAGTAACCCTTGAACAGCGTAAAAATTATTTTTGGATGAAAGCCGTAGGGATATGGGACTTATTTGGAGGCGGAGATTGTGGAGATACTTGAAAAGCTTAAGAATTTTTTAGCACCTGTAGATGAAGAGGTTATTTTTGATGATGGATATGCTAAGGCAGAGGATGCTGTAGCATCTGCTGGCCAGCAGACACAGTCCGTTAACAGCCAGCAGGTTGTAGGTGGGGAGAGCATCAATGTTAACAGTGTTGATACTAATCCATTTGCTAAGGCAGCTATGAATCGTCAAAACATGAAGCTGGTTGTCAACAACAAGGAGCAGGATATGCGGATTCAGATTTACACTCCTCAGAACTTTGATAGTGTATCTGAGATTGCAGATGCACTCAAGTCCAAGCGCTCCGCAATCGTAAACTATGAGCGAGTAGAATTGGCTGAGCAGCGTCGTATTTGTGATTTCCTCAATGGCGTTTGCTATGTGCAGGATGGCGATGTACGTCGTATCACAGCTACTATGGTATTGTATGTACCTGACTGCGTGGAAATTAACGAGGTTAAGAGCGTAGCGCCTGATGCTGCACCAGTAAAATTCTAATAAAATGATAGGCATGGAGTCAGTTTGCCCTATGGCAGATTGACTCCATTTTTTTAGCTTGCCAGCTGAGCCAAGGTTGACACATTGACAATATACTAAAAAATTAATATAATAGTACAGTGTGACTTATGAAAAGTATGGGCTTTGCCCATAACAATATATGAAAAGGAGTTTTGACGATATGGCAGATAAACGTGTATTATTGACAGCTGATGGTCTGAAAAAGCTGCAGGAAAAACTGGATTTTTTGAAAGGCGAGAGAAGACAGGAGGTTGCTGCACGTCTGAAAGCAGCCATTGCTTTGGGCGATTTGTCAGAGAACTCCGAGTATGATGATGCCAAGAATGAGCAGGCATTCCTGGAGGGCGAAATCTTAGAGCTGGAGGAAAGCATCCGCAACTCCAAGATTATTGAGGCTAGTGCAGATAGCAATACTGTATCCCTTGGTGCGCAGGTTGTATTGAAGGATATTGAGTTTGATGAGGTTGATACCTACATGCTGGTTGGTGCTACTGAGGCCGATCCTGATAACGGCAAAATTTCCAATGAGTCTCCAGTAGGCTTGGCTATTATGGGTCAGCCTGTAGGCTCTGTAGTGGATGTTGTGGTAGGCGAGAATGTTATCCAGTATCAGATAATGGAAATTAAGAACTAATAGGAGATAGATTTAAGTGTCAGAAAACAAGGAAAATAGACCTGTTGAGCAGGATATGAATGAATTGATGAAGGTTCGCCGGGATAAGCTGGCTGCCTTTGAGGCTAAGGGGGTGGCTCCTTTTGGCCATCGCTTTGAGGTTTCTCATCATGCTAAGGATGTACTGGAGCAGTTTGGTCATCTGGAAGGTGAGGAGGAAAGCTCCGAGGAAATTACCATTGCTGGCCGTCTGATGGCTATTCGTGGTCATGGTAAGGCAAGCTTCTCCGTATTGATGGATCGCAGCGGTCGCATTCAGATTTATTTTAAGCTGGATGTTTTGGGTGAGGAAAAGTATTCTCAGTTTAAGCTACTGGATATTGGTGATATTATTGGTGTTAAGGGACATGTATTCCGTACTCGTCGTGGAGAGATTACCGTCCGTGTTGACGACTTTGATATGCTGTCCAAGTCTCTGCGTCCATTGCCAGAGAAGTTCCACGGCTTGACTGATACAGAGATTCGTTATCGTCAGCGTTATGTTGATTTGATTATGAATCCAGAGGTTATGAATACCTTTGTTGCTAGAACCAATATTATGAAGTCCATCCGTGAGTATCTAGATGAGAGGGATTATATTGAGGTAGAGACTCCTGTATTGGGCACTATTGCTGGCGGTGCTGCGGCTCGTCCATTTATTACCCATCACAATACTCTGGATCTCGATATGTACCTGCGTATCGCTACAGAGCTGAATCTGAAGCGTCTGATTGTTGGTGGCATGGAGCGTGTCTATGAAATGGGCCGCGTATTCCGTAATGAGGGTATGGATGTCCGTCACAACCCAGAGTTTACAACTATTGAGCTTTATCAGGCTTATGCGGATTATACTGATCTGATGGATATTACTGAAGGCCTTGTATTGAATGCAGCCAACAAGGTTCTTGGTACAACTGAATTTGATTATCAGGGTACTCACATTGATTTAGCCAATGTAAAGCGCATCAGCATGAATGATGCTGTTAAGGAAGCAACTGGCAAGGATTTCCTTAGCTGTCAGACTGTTGAGGAAGCAAGAGCTATGGCTACTGAAATTGGTGTACCTTATGAGGAGCGTTTCGGTATTGGCGGTATTCTCAACGCAGCCTTTGAGGAAAAGGTTGAGGAGACTCTGATTCAGCCAACCTTTATTACTGGTCATCCAACAGAGATTTCCCCATTGGCTAAGCGCAACCCTGAGAACCCAATGATTACAGATAGATTTGAGTTCTTTATCTATGGACGTGAGCTGGCTAACGGCTTTACTGAGCTGAATGATCCAATTGATCAGGAGGGACGTTTCCTGGATCAGTTGAAGCAGCGTGAGGCTGGTGACGATGAAGCTCATGAAATGGATCGTGACTTCATTACTGCTCTGGAATATGGTTTGCCACCAACGGGTGGTCTTGGAATCGGTATTGACCGTCTGGTAATGTTCTTGACTGACAGTGCATCCATTCGTGATGTATTGCTGTTCCCAACCATGAAACCATTGGCTGGTGAGGGTAAGAAGAACCTGCATGCAAATTCACCAGCAAAGGTTGAGGAAAAGATTGATTTCTCCAAGGTTCAGATTGAGCCTCTGTTTGAGGAATGCGTAGACTTTGAGACATTCTCTAAGTCTGATTTCCGTGCTGTTAAGGTTAAGGCCTGTGAGGCTGTACCAAAGTCCAAGAAGCTGTTGAAGTTTACTTTGGATGATGGTACTGACAATGACAGAGTTATCCTCAGCGGTATTCATCAGTATTATGAACCAGAGGAGCTGGTCGGTAAGACTTTGATTGCTATTGTTAACCTGCCTCCAAGAAAGATGATGGGCATTGACTCCTGTGGTATGATCATAAGTGCTGTTCATCAGGAGGATGACGAGGAAGCTCTGAATCTGTTAATGGTATCTGATCGCATCCCAGCCGGCGCAAAGCTGTATTAAAATAATATGCAATCCCGCAGCTTATAGTTGCGGGGACTGCGAATAATTGACAATAAACACTCTAATTATGGTACAATGCTACTGTAATTAGAGTGTTTTGTATATTGTGTTGTAAATTTAGCTCTTACAATTACATCCGATAATTTATACTTATCGGATGTAATAAAATACTTGTAAATATTTGTAAATATTTTATTTGTCACCCCGCTTGTTATTTGGCTTTATCCGCTTTTTTATATTTTATGTGTAAATATTTGTAAATACTTGTAAATATCGTTTTTGGGATATTTCGGCGGAAAAATGGCGGAAGTTTTTAGTGCTCCATGCCATCAAATAAATTCATGCTTTGGGATGCTTCCAGCTGGTGTATTCGCTTGTTAGCAATTTCCAAATACTCTGGCATTTTTTCGATGCCTATATACTTGTGTCCAGTTTTTGCAGCAGCTACACACGTAGTACCAGAACCTGCAAATGGATCTAATATAATAGCTTCACGGGGTACTATATTACAAAGCTTTTCCATCAGCGGCGTAGGCTTGCCAGCAATATGGTATTTATCTGTTTGCCTTACGTGCTCTTCTATGCAGCCAGGGAAAGGGCCATTTTCTTGCGCAAGACAAGGGCCTTTTGTGCCCCAGACTATAAACTCGCATTGATGGCGAAAATACCCCTTGTGCGGCGCCCTGCTTCCTAGCCCTTTATTCCATGCAACAACGCCCCGCCACGATATGCCACCAACTTGGACTGCATCCGTAGCCGTTGGAAGCATACGCCAATCACAGAACGTGAGAAAATACCCGCCCTCTTTGAGTACGCGATAACTTTCTGACATCCACAAAGAGCACCAGACAAGCCAAGAACGACTGTCTTTTGCGTCTCCCTCGAAGTCTGGCCGCCATGTTGGATTATTCTCGTATTTCGTTGATGTGCTTTTCTGCCTTGAAGCAATAGAGCGACAGCCTGAACAGTATGGCGGATCTGTAATCACCGCATCTATGCTGTTGCTCGGTAAAGCTCGCAAAACATTCAAGCAATCCCCTAAAATAATTCTATTGATATATTTTTCTATCATCTTGATACCTCAATAATAGAGCAGCTCCCGAGTAGGTACTGCTCTATTTTATCATACTTTCATAGGTTTAGGCTGCGGTATAGGGCAATTTTTCAGTAGCATATCTTCTATGTGATCCACTTCGTAGCAGCACACATTATATTTTGTGGCTTCACATTGAAATTTGCAAAATGCTTCATACAGCTGCAGCCACTCTAGTGAGCTCATATTATTCATAGATGATATTAGCGTCAAAATAGCCGTTGGCGCTGCCTCCCGGTATATACTCTCTATCTGTGTACTGCCACATCATGGCCTTTATATCGTCATTCGGCCCCCACTGCGCATTCCATACAGCACAGCCAAGACTGCGCCAATCAATATACGTTTCCAGCCAATGCAGAGAAGCATATACACCGCAATCAAGCTGGATATTATCCAGAAACGCCCTGCACATAGCAGTAATCTGATTAGGATCAAAAGCAAAGCCGTTACGGGCTTTGTAGTTATCAGCGTCCTCCATGTCAAACCACACAGGAAGCTCCAGTAAAATACCTGCGTCAGCAATAACCTTGCGACAATGATATGCTTCTTCAATCGCTTCCTCGACATTCAGCGCATAGCTGTAGTGATATGCTCCTACCCGTAAGCCAGCAGCATGAGCCCCGTTTACATTTTCCAGAAAATTATCATCCACACCATGACGGCCGTATGTACAGCGCACAATGGCGAATTTATAACCAGCAGCAGCCACAGCCTCCCAATCAACTTTGCTATTTGCATAGCTTACATCAATACCTTTCATTTTTCTGCCTCCTCACTTTATCTCAGGCTTTTTGCCTTCATCTGAATTATACTTGCTATCTAAATAATATCTAGCGTACTGGCTTCCTGCCAGAGCTGCAACGCCAGTCATACCAGCCACGACTGCGCTAATCCCCTGCCAGCATGAGCCAAGTTCAAATTTTGCCCCCAGCAAGCCATTTGCCCAGAAGCCCACCAGCCAGCTAAACATCACGAGAGCCAAAAAGCACATCATAATAGTGACAAGTACACCTATTTGCTTTGTTTGTACAGCTTTGAAAATTTTCTTTATTTTTTTCATCTTTTACCTCCCTGCTTTTATGTCTTTCTCCAGCCCGTCAATACGATGATGGGCGGATTTTGTTGATTCTTCCACTCTGGCCAGCCTTACATCAAATCCGCTCAACTTGTCGTCTATGCGGTCTATTGATGTATCAAATTTATCCACCGAAGCGCCTAATGCCTCCACCTTTTCTGTCATAAACTCTATAACGCTGTTGAATTTGCCATTTAATGGCTCCAGCGTTATCTTGTAAAAAAGGGCACATACAGCTCCAGCAGCTGCGCAAAACTGGCCTATCCTGATTACTATATCTTCCATTATTTCCAGCCTCCTAGTCCTCAAAGATATTAATACCAAATGAATACCATACTCTTGTTGCTATAGCGTTGCGGAGTTTGGGCACATCTGCACGAGATACACGGCCACGCCACGATGCCAGCACCATCTGTATATATTCGAGAGAAATACGCCCCTGTTGATATTCTCTTTCAAAATGCTTTATTATGCGCTTCATGCGCTTTACATACTGCTTTCTAAAAATTTTTCTATGTGTGAAAATCCTATATCCTATGAAATCCACTCCGTGAGAAATTGGGAATATTGTCGTTTTGGGATTCAGCTTTAGCCTTAATTTTTCATCTAAAAATTTCTCTATTAGACTCAAAAGAGCGTGTAAATATTGCTTGTCGTGATGCAGGATTATGAAGTCGTCCATATAGCGAATATAATACTTTACTTTTAAATGCTCTTTTATGTAGTGATCTAATTCGTTTAGATATACATTAGCAAAAAGTTGGCTTGATAAATTTCCTATTGGTATGCCCGTATTGCCAGATGTGCTGTTGAGGATTTTATTGAGCAGCCACCTAGTTTCACGGCATTTGATTTTTTTAAATAGTAATTTTCTCAATACCCCCTTATCAATAGATTGAAAATATTTGCTAATATCGCATTTTAAGCAGTATGCCTTTCCGTGATATTTTCTTTGTATAATTTTTATATACAAAGCAGCTTTTTCTACTCCAGCATCGACCCCACGACCTAACCTGCACGCATATGATGTATCAATAAATGTTTTGTCAAATATCGGCTCTATGACATTGCATAGTGCATGATGAATTATTCTATCTTTTAACGGCGCAGCCATTATTAGTCTGGTTTTAGGATCGTAAACATAAAATGTTCTATAAGCTCCTGGCTGATATGTTTTATATATCAAATCGTACTGTATATTTTTGAGATTTTCTTCTAGTTTATAAGAAAACTTAAGAATGTCGCTTCTGTATCGTTTGTTGCGTCTTGCAGCAATGAAAGCACTATAGAGATTGTTGTAGTCGAATATTCTAGAAAAAATATTGTTATAAGTTTTCATATATATTTCCTGGTAAAAAAATAAATTTATATCAACTCTTCTGCCTCTCTACATACCAAGCTGATACAATTATGAAATTATTTCTCCCTTTCGGGAAGGGTTTGGCCTCCTTTGTCTATACACTATCTCGGTGCCCATTAAGCAACGAGCTTTTCGTTAGTAGACAGAGCCGCACGAAAACCGACATTGGAGTTCCGATTAGACGGAAGTTCATTCAAGTTCAGAGTGAAGCCAGCACGCCCAAGCGCACCATTCTCCCAATTAGCACCGCGAATCGCAGCAACACGCATACAGGCCAACCCCTATATATTTATTTTTCCCGCGGTGCCTGGCACGTTTTCGCCCATCCACCAATCATGCGCCCGATTTCGTCCAGTCGTGCGGTCCAAATTTCATATTTCTTAAAATTTATATACTCCATCCTAAACGCTATCCTAACAAATGTTCTGAGTATATCTAGTTGAGTATCTACTTCTTGTATTGTAGTTTTCTTGTAATACTTTTTGTTACATATCACAATGAGTTTTAGTAAATTATACATAGCCGCTTTGGTGTCAGCAGCAAGACCGTATTTTTCATATTTGGGGTACTGTCTCAAAGCGGTAAATGCATAAATTATCATATCTTCACATTTTTGTTTGATCTTTAAATCCTGTAACATTTTGACCTCCTTTCTAGGGCTGAGCTATCGCTCAGCCCATCAGATATTAAGGTATCAGATTACAGAACTTCAAGTGACAAAGCCGCACGAAAACCGACAATGGAGTTCCGATAAGACGGAAGTCCCCTCAAGCTCAGAGTGAAGCCAGCACGCCCAAGCGCACCACGCTCCCAACTAGCACCGCGAAACGCAGCACGTTTGCCATGGTTACGAATCCAGAAGCCGTCTTTATATTCGTCAGTCTGTAAATTTCCGGTGGCAGGCAAGGCAAGCGGAGCAAGATCTCTCTCAGCTCTCATTGTTGTCAGATACCCCTGCTGATACGCATCGCTTGCTGGTGAAAGATTTGACATCTGTGTAGATACTTTTGCGATAGCTACCCCTTTAGCGTGGCTAGCAGCACAGCCGTTGATTGCGCGCTGTACTGTGATTGTATTAGATACTACAGCCGTCACTTTCATTTGCTCATTTTCGGCTTGAATAGTGTCGCCAACCGCAAAACCATTGTTGCCTGGTCCGTTAATAAGATCAGTATAAATAATACTGGTATCGGATGTTGACAGTCCGCTAGCATTGCTAATATATGCCGTAGCTCCACCAGGCGTGATGCAGTATTTTGTTAACTGATATACAACTGTATCATTTGCATGTGTAGCAGCTTTTGTAGCCTGCTGAGCACGATTACAGCCGCTTAATATAGCTCTACCGCTCCCCAGGTAGTTAATAGCGCTATATCTAATAATTTCATCTTCGATCTGAATAAATCCGCTTGACGGCCAATTCTCGCCTTGTTCCATAGTGTCTATCTCAATAACGGCATCTGCTGCAGTAATACCGTCACTATCGTTAATACGTGCGGTCTTTCTGTGTGTATATACACCGTCCTCAATATTGAAGTCTACCCATTCCCACACATTTCCTACTATGTCGAAAACACCCGAAGCGTTTCCGTTATGGCTCCAGGAAGCCGGTCCGGTGCCAGCAAGAGTTCTGCCACTACGTGTTGGATCTTGTACGGCTGTGTTGTCCCAAATATCTGCGTCCCTAAAATCCCTGCCATAGTTGTTATTGCCACGAATATCATGACCTAGCAGCTTCGTCAAGAAGCAGATAGTGGCCCACTCTTTCATTGTAACAAGGTGACACGCCTGCCCGTTGATTTTGCGATTAGCGCATGCCTGTTTTGCGTTGGTCTGGTCTATATCACTCCAGACGACTTTACCGGGAAGCGATACAGGAATGTCAGTAGTATTTTCAGCGTTAATTGTTGCGCCGTCTCCAATTCCGCGCGCAAAGGCTGTTGCTTTCTTGTGGCTGCACTGATATTTATCAATAAAGAAGCCACCTAGATTCATATCATAAGCCGGAAATTTGCCATTTTCAAAAGCTCCAGCAGGAACTGTAAACTTTGGAATATATACCATCTCGGTAGTAGCTCCGTCATCAGTCTGGAACGTTACTGTCCTAGTCTGAGCATTAATGCGATCGCGCAAAGACGCAAGGGAAAGTTTTGAAATATCGGCCATGATTTACTCCTCCTCTGGTAATGAAAAAATTGTGATTTCGGTATTTGCCAAGTTAGGTGCAACTTCTACAGCTTTTGTTTTCTCAACACCTTTTTCGTCGACTCCATCCGGTACTGTCTCATATGTGTAACTAGGCACCTGCAGCATAAACAGCAGCCACTCATGGGTGCCGTGTGCCATAGAATAGCTGCCATCTGCGTCCAGATAAACACGTACCATTTCTCCAGCGTTATTTGTGAAATCAAAATCTTTCACCGGAATTTTTTTGCCCTCAAATTCAAAGCCACCGACATGAAGTACAGCAGTATTTTCTTCATCTATCGAAAAAACTGCATTACGCCCATTTTTATCAAGATATTTAAACATTTTTACGCCTCCTTAATTAGTGGGTAATCTGATACCGACCTGCGCCAACAAAACCGCCTGAATTATATACTGTAAAGCTATTTTTCGCTCTATCTACATATACATCGCCCAGATCTCCACCTGTCGTCACGCTTGGTGTAATATATACACTATAGTCAGTATTGCCGATATTATGCGGAATAGTAGCTCCTGCCGTGCTTGAGAAATTAAAATCTCCCATCGCGGTATTTTTTTCGACTTTCTCAAAACGTGCGTTAATGCTTTCAGCGTTTCCAGCCGCAGACGTTACTATAGCATTCAATTTATCAGTCTGCTGCTTCAAATACTGCGTGCGGTTAGCTAATTGGCGGGGTGCGGTATTGACAGGTCCATCTGGCCCGCCCAGTGCAGGCGTGGTGGTTTCAATCTGAAAAATACTGGTCTCCCAGGTAGCTGATTCATTAAGATTTGCCATTTTTCTTCTCTCCTTTTATAAGTAAATTTCCCAGTAGCCGGTAATCTGCAAGTCTGCCTCCTTGCCTATCACGGACTTCCTGACCCTGCGTGAGAACATCGTATTATCGGCGAAGAACAATCCAAGCTCACGGATGTTCACACCGTTAGCATCCGATGTGCCGATTACGAAGTTGAATCTTACTTTCGCAGTGCTATATTCCACGGATTTGACCGGGATGTAGACCGGCGAAGTAAGCCCCGTGTCGGTATCTGCTGCCGGTGTTGAGCCAGTACCAACGCCGACCCGATTAATGCCGCCAGCGTACCCACCGCCCAGCAGCTTGGCCAGTTTTGAACGGCCAGCTGTCACAATTAAATTGTGTTCTCGCTCTATTTCTTCGAGTACCCCATTTCTGTAAATTTTTAGCTCCACCGAGCCCCTCATACTGTTAAGCTGCTCCTTTTCTTGCATGAGCATGTTATTACCTCCCATTATGCTATATAACTATATTGATTGAATGTTTCTGCTGGACGCTTATACCTAAAGTAACCATTGAAAACTTTTTCTCCATCGTAGTGTATTGCAGTATCTCTCAGTAAGCAGTAGAAAATTGCACCGTCAAAATCATGTAATCCATCAAAATAAACAGTGTTGCCTCCGTCAAAATTACATGCGCCATTGAACCAACGGCCTTCGATTACTGTTGTATGCAGGTTTTCTGCCGGTCCTTCGTTGCTTCCGCATTTTTCGCTGCCGTCTAATTTATAAGAGCCGTCAAAGTTGTCAGCATGTTGGATTTTATCTGATATGCCGACATTAATCTGCTCACCCTCCTTTTCTACATATCCGCCAGAGTACACCCAGCCATTAAATTTATTTTCGCCATTGAATACATTTCTCAACATTCTATCGCTTGGCATTAGGCTGACAACTTCCATCTCGCAGTCTGCAAGGTGTTGGGTTTCTATTACTGGCGAAAATCCAAATGCTGTTGTAAGTCTATCCCCCGCATCCTCATCAGCATTAAATAGAACTACTGGAGAAGGCATGCTGAACATCATAGAACCAGAGAATCCCCAGGCGCCATTCATCAGCGCGCTTTGTGATTTTGGATCTGCATTATGTGGAATGCCATCAAAATGAAGCTCGCCACCAAACCACCCATCACCATTAAATGTTGTTGGCTGTCTAAACATCCAAGTCCCGTCAAAAAACCGCATTTGTATAGTTGGGTAATTTTCAAAAACTTTTTCTGTGGCCATCAGGCTATCCGACTCTTTTAGTTTTTCTGTATCTGATACGCTCAGCGTTTCGATTAGATCGACATTGCTGTCATCCAAGTCGTTTAGTCCAAATTTCCACGAGCCGTCAAGCAATCTGCCAGCCCCTGCAAAATCCAGTGTGACATTATAATTCTCTGGCAAAACGATTTCTGGCTCCAGCATACTCAGCGGATCCACCTCAAAGGAATTAAAGAATATTTTCCGGCTGTCGATACTTACGCCAAACAACCAAGAGCCATCATGTTGCGTCTCTCCTGCAAATAGATGCGGTTTTCGAGGTAGATCTTCTTCACCATCTGCGACTGCGTCAAATAACCATTTGCCATCAAAAACACGCTCCCCGTTTAGCTCGCTTGGTGCCGTAAAATTCCATGAACCATCAAAATATCGACCTAGCCAGGGGTAGAATTCAATTTTGTCTGTTTCAGCATTAAACAGTGCGTTCTCATTCAATTCCTCAATATCTTTAAGGTGTAGTAAAAACTCAATTTTTTCCAGCCATGATCGTGCATTTTTTACACTGTCGATCGCCCTCCTCATATTATCCAGCGTAACCTTATCAGTAGTTACGTCCTCAGTTATAACTTTAAAACAAAACGGCTTTCCGCCATATTCGTACCACTCTTTGACTTTTGATGAATCGAAAGCGGCCGATACAACCGCCTCGACAGCTGCTGGCGTGCCTTTAATTCTATGCCAGGCAATAGACTCTTTTACCAGCTTGCGCTTGGTTTCTATATCCATGCCTATGGGCTCATAAAAATCCACATGCCATTGCCATGCCAGTAAATCCACCACAGCTTCTGGCAGTACGTCCAGCCTAGGCAAGTGCATAGTCT
>SAMEA3663076__coassemble_1158_pt1 | contig 11796 bp, 10 predicted proteins | sample SAMEA3663076__metabat2_low_PE_024 | metagenome-assembled genome bin SAMEA3663076 (sample SAMEA3663076) | pig gut metagenome | biome: pig gut; feature: pig-associated habitat; material: faeces | place: France | collected 2012
TATATCACAAATATACATTTTTGTCTATAAAATCAGTTACTTAATATCTCCTCCTCTCTCATAATACCAATTAATCATCTATAAGTTTTCTTCTTTTATCTACATTACTTATTATAATCATAAACATACACTATGTTAAATAAAAGTTATATCTTTTTATTTTTAAGTTCTGTTATTAGATGTTTTGTTGTATTTTTTTATATTAAAAAAGCATAATAAAAAGGGAGACACCCTTAAAGGATGCCTCCCTCATGTCGTACTATAAATAACCGATTAGCCGATTACAGCCAGAACATCGCCGGACTGTACAGCCTGGCCAGCTGCTACGTTGATAGCCTTTACAGTGCCGTCAACAGGAGCAACGATCTCGTTCTGCATCTTCATAGCCTCAAGAATGAGAACTACTTCGCCAGCCTTTACAGCCTGGCCAACAGATGCTACCAGCTTAATAACCTTGCCTGGCATTGGTGCATTAACAGCGGACTCGCCAGCTGCAGGTGCTGCTGCTGGAGCGGCTGGTGCTGCAGGTGCAGGTGCAGGTGCTGCTGCTGGAGCTGCTACTGGAGCAGGTGCAGGTGCTGCTGGAGCCTTAGGAGCCTTAGGAGCTGCTGCCTTTACTTCCTCAACCTCAACCTCATAGGCAGTGCCATTTACAGTAATGTTGAACTTTTTCATCTAATGTACCTCCAAATTTTAATGATACTAGCTATCTCTTACAATGGAATATTACCATGCTTCTTAGCAGGCATGGACTCACGCTTGCTTGCACAAGCATTCAAAGCAGTAATAATCAATGGACGAGTCTCGCATGGCTCAATTACCATATCAGCGTAGCCACGCTCAGCAGCCTTGTATGGAGTAGCAAACTCATCTACATAGTCCTGAGTATTCTTAGCCTTCTGCTCTGGCTCATCACGCTTGAAGATAATATTAGCTGCACCAGCAGGGCCCATAACTGCAATCTCAGAAGTAGGCCATGCCATAACCTGATCAGCACCCAGCTCACGGCAGCACATAGCAATGTAGGAACCACCATAGGCCTTACGAGTGATAACAGTAATCTTTGGCACAGTAGCCTCAGAGTATGCATACAGCATCTTGGCACCATGACGGATAATACCGCCATGCTCCTGACCAACACCTGGCAGGAAGCCTGGTACATCTACCAGATTTACCAGAGGAATGTTGTAGGCATCGCAGAAACGGATAAAACGTGCAGATTTATCAGATGCATCAATATCCAGGCAGCCACCCATAACCTTTGGCTGGTTGGCAATAATACCAACAGTACGGCCATCAAAGCGGGCAAAGCAGCAAATGATATTGGTAGCGAAATGCTGATGAACCTCATAGAACTGGCCATCATCAACCAGCATCCTGATAACATCCTTCATGTCATAAGGAGCATTTGGATTGTCAGGAATAACAGTGTTCAGCTCTGGATCCATACGGTTTGGATCATCATTGGTAGCAACGATAGGAGTCTCCTCCATGTTGTTGCTTGGCAGGAAGCTCAGCAGATAACGAATCTGCTGGATGCAGTCATCCTCATTAGCTGCTACAAAATGAGCAACACCGGACTTGGAGTTGTGAGTTACTGCACCACCCAGAGCCTCAGCAGTTACTTCCTCATAGGTTACGGACTTAATAACTGCAGGACCAGTAATGAACATCTGGGAAGTCTTATCTACCATGTAGATAAAGTCAGTAATAGCTGGAGAATATACAGCACCGCCAGCACATGGACCCATGATTACGGAAATCTGAGGAATTACGCCAGATGCAGCAGTGTTGCGATAGAAGATACCTGCATAACCAGACAGAGCATCTACAGCCTCCTGAATACGAGCACCACCGGAATCATTAATGCCGATAATAGGTGCGCCCATCTTCATAGCCAGATCCTGAACCTTCCAGATTTTCTTGGCATGCATCTCACCCAGAGAACCACCCTCAACGGTGAAGTCCTGTGCAAATGCATATACCAGACGGCCGTCAACAGTACCATAACCGGTAACAACGCCCTCAGCTGGCAGATCCTTCTTCTCCTGACCAAAGTTGGTGCAACGATGCTTTACGAACTGATCCAGCTCAATAAAGGAGCCTTCATCAAAAAGCTTTTCCAGACGCTCACGAGCAGTCATCTTGCCTTTTGCATGCTGCTTCTCAATGCGCTTCTCACCACCGCCCTGAAGGATATGTGCCTTCTTGGCGTTCATAAGTTCAATTTTTTCCTGAACTGTAGCCATTTTTTACCTCCTCAACAGCCCTATAATTGGCTGAGTTATTTATCTGTCCTCGTGCTGGCAGAGCTCCAGGAGCACGCCAAAGGTGGATTTTGGATGTACAAATGCAATATCTGCACCGCCTGCACCCTTACGAGGCTTGGTATCAATCATTCTGATGCCCTTTTCCTGCAATTCTGCAATAGCAGCAGGGAGATCATCTACACGGAGAGCAATGTGCTGAATACCGCCACGGCCGCCGTTCTTTTCAATAAATTTAGCAATTGGGCTATCTGGTTCAGTTGCTGCCAAAAGCTCAATCTCGGAGCCATTTGGAGTTGGATTGAAAGTAGTAGTAACCTTCTGCTCAGCTACAGTTTCCTGACCAGTGCAAGGAAGTCCGATTGCAGTCCAGAAGTTCTGAGTCTCATCCAAATCATTTACAGCAACACCAATGTGATCTACACCTAAAATCTTGAATGCCATTTAGCATACCCCCTAAAATACAATTACTCTTTTAGCATATCATGCATAACATCAGCTACTACAGTATAAGGATCGGTTTCCCGACGCTTAATCTGCTCTACATATTCATCCAGCTTGCCGGTTTCCTCCAGCTTGCCAGTAATATACTTGCCAATGTTGCTATGTAGAACATCCAGCATTTCATTCTTGGAACGCTCAGTGCGACGTTTCTGGAGAATTCCTGTCTCACTGATGTACTTGAAATGCTTTTCGATATTCTCAACAGTTTCAGTGATGCCTTCATTCTGACTGGCTATAACCTTTTGGATAGGCGGCCGCCATGTGTTTCCTACAGCATGCTTGGCCACATTGAGATGGTGGAACTGATCAGCCAAGGCTTTCTCAGTATCTGTCTGTTCCATCTGCATGCCATGAGCATCCAAATCCAGCATCATATTCAGTTCGCGAACCAGCTTGTCAGCGCCATCATGGTCTGCCTTGTTGATAGTGAATACATCACCAATCTCCAAGATACCTGCCTTGATAGCCTGAATATCATCACCCATGCCAGGGATTAACACAACCATGGTTGTATCCGCAGCCTTCACGATGTCAACCTCAGACTGTCCTACACCTACGGTCTCAACAAAAATAATGTCCTTACCGAAGGCATCCATTGCCTTGATGGCATCCGCAGTCTTATGTGACAATCCACCCAGGCTGCCGCGGGTTCCCATACTACGAATGAAAACACCCTCGTCCATAGTTAGGCTATTCATACGAATACGATCACCTAGGATAGCACCACCAGTAAATGGGCTCGTAGGATCTATGGCAATAATACCAACAGTCTTTCCCTGAGCACGATAAGCCTTAGCCAGCTTATCAGTCAAGGTACTTTTGCCTGCTCCCGGAGGCCCGGTAATTCCCAGGACAAAAGCGCGACCAGTGTGAGTATAAAGCCGCTTCATTATGTCCACAGCTTCATCATACTCATTTTCAATAGCAGTGATAGCACGGGATAAAGCTAGCCGGTTGCCTTTTAACAATTCTTCTACAATGTCCATTCTGCACCACCAATAAGTACAATGACACAGGGGCCAGATATCCAGAGCAGCCCCTAAAGACTCCTCCGGATAATGACCGCCTCTGTCAAAATTATTTACTAAAGCTTATTTTACATTAGCCTTGATAAAGTCTACAATAGCGCTGGTAGGAGTACCAGGAGTAAATACCTCTGCTACGCCTGCTTCCTTCAGAGCTGGAATATCAGTCTCAGGAATAACACCGCCGCCGATAATCAGAACATCATCCATGCCCTTCTCGCGAACCAGATTTACAACCTTAGGGAACAGATGTGGATGAGCACCGGAAAGAATAGACATTGCTACAACATTTACGTCCTCCTGCAGAGCTGCCTCAGCAATCTGCTCAGGAGTCTGACGAAGACCAGTATAAATAACCTCAAAACCTGCATCACGGAGTGCACGGGCAACAACCTTAGCGCCACGATCATGGCCATCCAGGCCTGGCTTTGCAACTAAAACTCTAATACGCTTTTCCATTTCTATGTACCTCCAACTACTAATTAAAGATTTACATGAGCCTCATACTCACCAAATACTTCACGCATTACACCGCAAATCTCACCGAGAGTTGCATAGGTGTGTACAGCCTTCAAAATGTGTGGCATAAGGTTCTCATTCTCATCCTGGCAAGCAGCCTTCAGGTCAGCCAAAGCAGCCTTTACAGCATCATTGTCACGCTTAGCCTTCATGGCATGGAGACGCTCACACTGAGCAACACCAACAGAGGCATCTACCTTCAGCAGGCCCTTTGGAGGTTCTTCCTCAACCTGGAACTTGTTAACACCAACGATGGTCTTTGCACCAGACTCAACATCCATCTGCCACTTGTAAGCAGAATCCTGAATTTCCTTCTGGATGTAGCCCTTCTCAATAGCAGCAACAGCACCGCCGATTTCATCAATCTTGTTAATGTATTCCCATGCTTCCTTCTCAATCTTGTTGGTGAGAGCCTCTACATAGTAGGAACCAGCCAATGGATCAATTACATCAGCCAGACCAGACTCATAAGCAACAATCTGCTGGGTGCGGAGAGCGATCATTACGGATTCCTCAGTTGGCAGAGCCAAAGCCTCATCACGGGAGTTGGTGTGGAGGGACTGAGTACCACCCATAACAGCAGCTGCAGTCTGCAGAGCAACACGAACGATGTTGTTGTTAGGCTGCTGTGCAGTCAACATGGAGCCTGCAGTCTGAGTATGAACACGCAGCATCATGGACTTTGGCTTCTCAGCGTGGAAACGCTCCTTCATAACCTTAGCCCATACGCGGCGGGAAGCGCGGAACTTAGCAACTTCTTCCAGAACGTTGTTATGTGCATTCCAGAAGAAGGAGAGACGGCCTGCGAAATCATCAATGTGCAGACCAGCCTTAATAGCAGCCTCGCAATATGCAATACCATCAGCAATGGTAAATGCAATTTCCTGAGAAGCAGTAGAGCCTGCCTCACGGATATGATAACCGGAAATAGAGATAGTATTCCACTTTGGAACGTTCTTGGAGCAATACTCAAAGATATTGGTAATCAGACGCATGGATGGACGTGGAGGGAAGATATAAGTACCACGAGCAGCATACTCCTTCAAAATATCGTTCTGAATAGTACCCTTCAGCTGGTCAGCTGGTACACCCTGCTTCTCTGCAACAGCGATGTACATAGCCAACAGAACGGATGCAGGTGCGTTGATAGTCATGGAAGTGGAAACCTTGCCCAGGTCAATCTTGTCGAAGAGAACTTCCATATCAGCAAGGGAGTCAATAGCAACACCAACCTTGCCTACCTCGCCCTCAGAAATAGCATCATCGGAATCATAACCAATCTGAGTAGGCAGGTCGAAAGCACAAGACAAACCAGTAGCACCGGACTCAATCAAATAGCGATAACGCTTGTTGGACTCTGCAGCAGTGGAGAAACCTGCATACATACGCATAGTCCAGAAACGACCGCGATACATAGTAGGCTGTACACCACGAGTATATGGATACATACCAGGGAAGCCAATTTCATCGGCATAGTCAGTATCCTTAATATCCAATGGAGTGTACAAACGCTGCTCTGGCAGGTGTGGACGCTCTGGGAAGCGGGAAATTGCCTTCTCTACGCTGGCATTATATTTCTCTAAACCAGCCTGAATTTTTTCATTGCTCATAATTTTAAAAACCCCCTATTATTTTTTCATGGTACCGGTTTCCTGGAATCTTTCATGCCAGGAAAGTGCTTCAGTGAGAATATGAGGAGTGTGGGCCTGTTTGGTCTCTTTCAAAGCTCTCTCATAATAATCCATCAGCATTGGCTTGTAGTCAGGATGTGCACAGTTCTCAATGATAACCTTTGCTCTCTGACGAGGAGACAAACCACGCAGGTCTGCCAAACCCTGCTCGGTAACAATAATATCAACATCATGCTCAGTGTGGTCAATATGAGAGCACATAGGCACGATAGAAGAAATTGCGCCACCTTTGGCAGTGGAAACTGTAAAGAATACAGTCAGGTAAGCATTACGGGCGAAGTCGCCGGAGCCGCCAATACCATTCATCATCTTGGAGCCCATGATGTGAGTGGAATTAACATTGCCGTAGATATCGCACTCAATAGCGGTATTCATAGCTATAATACCAATACGACGTGCAATCTCAGGGCTGTTAGCAACCTCCTGCGGACGCAGTACGATATGCTTTCTGTATTCCTTGATATTCTTGTAGAAACGCTCCAATCCCTCTGGAGATGGGCTTAAAGCAGTACCGGAAGCAAAGGACAGCTTGCCTGCATCAATCAGGTCAAACATACCATCCTGAATAACTTCGGTAAATACTGTCAAATCCTTCAAATCGGAATCAACAAAACCGCTGATAACTGCATTGGCTACTGCACCTACACCAGACTGCAATGGCAGCAGATTCTTTGGCATACGGCCAGCAGCAACCTCCTTGTGGAGAAGCTCAATGAAATTCTGAGACATCTTGCGGGAATTCTCATCAATCTCACCCAATGCACGAGTATGATCTGGAATATCGCAAGGTACGATAAACTTAATCTTATCAGGTGTGCATGGAATATAAGGTGTGCCGATTCTGTCATTTGGCTTTACAATTGGAATTGGCAGACGATTTGGAGGATCAAGAGGTACATAAACATCGTGCATGCCCTCCAGCTCCATAGGCTGAGTGGTGTTAACCTCTACAATAACTACATCTGCAGTCTCCACATAGGATGCACTGTTACCCATAGAGGTGGTAGGAATAATATTACCCTCCTCAGTAATAGCACAAGCCTCTACAATGGCTACATCAATTTTGCCACCAAGGAAGCCGTAACGAGCCAACTGAGCAGACTCGGACAGATGCAGATCGCAATAATCAATCTTGCCGCTGTTAATGGCGTTTCTCATATCCTTGTTGGTCTGGTATGGCATACGGAACTTAATACCATTGGCTCTTGCCAGTGCACCATCCTCTTCGTCGCCGGTGGATGCACCTGTCCAGAGATTAATCTGGAAATGTTCCTTCTCCATACGGGCTGCCAAGGCCATTGGAACTGCCTTTGGATAGCCGGATGGGGTGAAGCCGCTGGTACCAACATTCATGCCTGGCTTAATGAAAGCAGCTGCCTCTTCTGCAGTTACGATCTTTGCCTGTAATTCTTTGTTGCGTACACGATTGAGAATATCAATCATCAAAAATCTCCCCCTGTATATACCTAAAATCTGCTATGAATTTTATGCCGATGACTAAGGCTGCTCAGTTTATAACTAAAAGTTATCGTCTCATCAAGGACAAGTTATCATAAAATTCATAGTACATATTAACCTTATTTAAAAGGATACCACTATACACAAATTCAGTCAAGTAGTGGTTTTGCTGATATTTTTATGGTTTTTGAACATTTGTAAAAATGTATTTACCCACTGAAACAATGTATTGTACCGATGTACTTTATCTTATTTTATATTGCAAATTTATGCAGCACAAAACTTACTATAACTCACAGTAATTGATTGAACCAACTTACACAAATATTATACCACAAATTCAAAATTTGTACTAATCTGTAGAGAAAAATTCTTATTCTTTCTCATTATATGTATGACAAATTTATTTCCCGTGAAATTTTGGCAAAAAAAAACTTCTCATTTTTGAGAAGTTCTGATTGCAAATGGTCGGAGCGACAGGATTCGAACCTACGACCCCCTGGTCCCAAGCCAGGTGCTCTACCAAACTGAGCTACGCCCCGATTTTAACTTCGTCTCACACCATTATACTCCGTCATTTCATCGTCGTACCGATGCGAAACACAAGCAAGCTATATATGAAATTGTTGTTGTCAAAAAATGGTGCGACTGGAGGGATTCGAACCCCCGACCCACGGCTTAGAAGGCCGTTGCTCTATCCAACTGAGCTACAGACGCGAAAAGTGGTCGGAGCGACAGGATTCGAACCTACGACCCCCTGGTCCCAAGCCAGGTGCTCTACCAAACTGAGCTACGCCCCGACAACGCAAGAAATATTATGCCACATCTTTCAAACTCTGTCAAGCATTTTTTTGCTTTTTTCAAAATTCGTCTTTAGCTCTTTCCTGCACAACATTGGTAATTATAACACTATCATCTCAAAAATGCAAGCATTTATTCAATAATTTTTTGTAATTTTTCTCTAACAGCCATAATTTCTTCCCAGGTGGTCAAGGCATGGTCTGGCATTCTACCTGCTCTAAACTCCTCCACAATGCTTATGACTAAATCATATACCGGGGTAATCCCCATATTGGCACTAATACCCTTTAAGTCATGAGCTGCCCCAAAAGCCGCCTTCACATCACCAGCCTTAATAGCTTCACCCAATTCCCCAAAGGATTCATCATGTATATATTTTGTAAAGCATTTTCCGTAAAAGTCCTCATTATTCAAAAACCTGCCCATGGACTCATTCACCTTACAGCCATAATCGGTAAGTTTATCTATAAGAGCTGACATTACCCGCACCTCCAGAAATTTACTTTATCTACATTCTAACAAGATTTTTACTGATTAGCAATATCCTCAAACGCATAAAAGACATCAATTACATCCAGAAATGCTCCATCAAAGCCAGCTGCCAATATCTGGTCCAAATAGGACTGAGGACTTCCCATCAGCATCTTCTGCCAATCCTTACTCCAATATCTAACTCTATAATTGCCTTCCCAATCACCATTGGCAATCCACATCCAGTCAGGAGGATTTGTTTTCCACTTAGGCTGCCAATAAGGACGATAATCCTCTGCCTCCCCTACACTCATATAGGAAGCTACCAGACGTCTGCTGCCACCTGGCTTGTATTGCAGCCTAGCCACATCCTGAGGTGTCAACATGGAGTCCCCATAATAAGCATCTATAATGAGCAAATCATAATTGCTGGCTGCCAAACTACCAATATAAGACTCCTTAGAGGAAAATGCTTCTGGATTTAACAGTACCAAATAGTTTTTGGCCTGAGACAGCTCTGTGCAGGCCCTATCATTGTTATTATTAGGTGCTTCCTTAGGCAATCTATCCAAATCCCTGCGGGCAGATACCCAACCCAAATAGCCATAATCCCTATCCTCACGATAGGATTTCTGAGTTTCTGGCTTTTCTCGACAGTAATCCAAAACCAAAGGTACTACCCCAGATTTTTTGGCCTCTGCCAATAAATCATGGAAAATTTCCTGATCCTCTACAGGGGTAGGATTATCCATAGCCATATCCCAGCCATAATTTACAGACTCAACCATTACCCCATCCAAATGGGCTTTCATCTTGTCGCAATCCTCCTCAGGAAACATTTCATTGCTTTCCATCAGGCCAGCTCCACCATTGGCTATAATGAAAAAATCTCCCTTGCCATGTTCTTGTCCATATTCCTTAATATCACAAATAAGATTGCCCATTTCCTGACGGTAAGCAATCTCCTCCTTATTACTGTTATTGGCGGCAGCAATATTGTGATAAGTATACAGCCCTGCCAGAGAAGCAACAATTCCGGCAGCAGCCAGCAAAATTTTTATGTTCATTTAAAAGCTCCTATTGTAATTCAGCATAACACCCCAGCTGCGATAGTTGGCATCTCCCTGCTGTCGCAATATTCCCCGCTCCATATCCAGGGACAAGCTGTTTTTATCATCCATACGCCAATCATAGCCAAGAGAAACAGAAAACCTCCGCCCAGAGGCACTGATAAGCCTAGTCAAAGGATCATAGCTCTCTCCATCTGCTCGCAGCCAATTGGCAAACAATCTCAGCTGTCTTTTACTATCAAATTGGTGAAAATACCCCGCACCATAATACAGCCGATGAACACCTGAGCCAGGAGCCAAACCATTATCATAGGCTGTACCACCATCAAAGGTCCAGGCGCCATAGGCTCCCCAGGAATCCTTTGGTGTAAACCAGCTGCGATAATACCCCCGCAGCCCAAGGCCATCACCCTCGGTAAAGCTATAATCATTAGCTGTGCCACTAATAGAGGATTTATCACTATTATTCGTATATTGGAATTTCAACATATAATGAGTTTTCTTATCTGTATGCAAATATTCCAGCTCATTAGTCCATTGATTACCGGGATGCGTATTCCCAGTCAGACCATCATAGTCCTCCTCATAAGCTCCTCGGAAGGAATAGGAGCCTCGCCAGGTCATACTGGTATATTTATCCAAATGGCGAACGACTTCCAGGCGAGGGGTAAAATTCCAGCCCTCTCCCAGTCTAGAAACCCTAGCCAGATAATCAGGCACCACAGCATTATTATTTGTCCGGCTGCTTCCTGTAGGCAGATTAACCTCCAAGCCATAACGCACATCATAAACAGGATGCTTATTGGTATACATAGCTGTCAAAGAAGTATCCGTCACCCCTGACATCTCTCCTCCAGCCAAGCCTGTATTGGACATAACATAGGCATTGCTTAAAGAAAAATTATAGTGATTCTTGCTCCAATAAAAGGAATTACCACTGTAGAGCTGATGACCGCTGCATCCCTCCGGTCCCTGCCAGCTATAATATTCCAGGCTCTTTTGTGCCCCCATGCCTTCACCAAAATGCAAAAGGCCAAAGCGAGCCAAGTCCTCATCCTTATGAGCCTCATCCAAATCTACTACAGCCTGTTGTCTATTGGTGATAGCTTCATCTTTCTCCTTAGTGCAAATCTTGACATCTTGAATGCAATCCAGTAAATCCTGCTTATTTTGAGCCAACTCTATCTGCAGCTCTATAACATTCTGTCTAGCATCAGCCTCTGCCTCCTCAGCCTCCAGCTGCTGTGCCTTCAACTCATCCAGATACTCACTAACAGAATCGAAATATTCTCTAGCTTCCTCTACCTCTCTGTCCAGCTCAGCCATTCTCTCCCAATAGGCATCCTGTTCAGCCTGAGCCTCAGCAGCATCGTAGCCACCTCCCTCACCGCTGAATCTAGCCTCAATCTCTGGCAGGCGATTACTTTCATAGCCTACCTCCGCCCAGGCCTCCTGAATCCATTGAGCCCGCTGTTCATCACTAGCTGTCCAGCCACCACCAGCCCCTGCACTATAGGGCTGGTCTAAAGCAGCTGCTTCCTGCACATCCACACATTGCTGCAGCTGGGCCTGAGCCTCATACCATGTAGGTAGATAGTCTGCCACAGCTTGCTGGCTGGCAATAGCCTGCTGTGTCAACTCTATACGATTCGCCCTTGCCTCCGTTAGTTCCTTTTCTGTTTCTGCCAAAACTTCCTCTGCCTGCTGCTGGTTGTCCTGAGCCTGCAAAAGATTCTCCTCTGCATCCCGACAGGTCTGGATAGCTTCATCCAAATACTGCTGAGCCAAAGCTACATTGTTGACAGCATCTACCACCCAATCCTTAGCTGCATCATAAGCATTAATGCTTTCCAAGCTATCCTGCATATAATCAAAATCATTATTAATATCCTGTAATACATTCAGCGCAGCATTAGACTGCTGGGGAACACTTACCGCCAAGCTTCCCAAAACAACAGCTGCAGCTTTTTGACGATTGTGACTGGCTTGC
>SAMEA3663076__coassemble_1257_pt1 | contig 10615 bp, 7 predicted proteins | sample SAMEA3663076__metabat2_low_PE_024 | metagenome-assembled genome bin SAMEA3663076 (sample SAMEA3663076) | pig gut metagenome | biome: pig gut; feature: pig-associated habitat; material: faeces | place: France | collected 2012
AAGATACACAAATGCTATTGCCATAGGGCTGACGCATCAAAACAGTTTCCACCCCGGAACCATCAGAAAAATTCAGCAGGAATTTGGAGGTTTTGCCATCCCCGGAATCCAGCTGATCCACTCTGGCGGCCCTATCAATTACATAGCCCTCTGCCAATTTATTACGCATATCCTTGGGAAGATTCTGCATCTGCTGAAAATCAGTAACACTTCGCTTGTAAAGCCATTCTGCCAGCTGCTTGCCTCTGAATTTAGGCAGGCCAAGACCTAGAACCAGCTCTGTTAATTCAGCCAGATTTTTGCCAAAAATATTTTCCATAGCCTATTTTCTCCTCATGCAGGCAATAAAAAACCCATCTGTGCCATCCCGCTGGGGATAAAGCTGTACCATTACATCCTCTCTAGGAACAGGCAAACGGCTGCCTGTATGCTCCAACTGAAATTCTGCATTATCCTTAAGGAATTTTTCCACCACAGCCTGATTTTCCTCCCTGGCTATAGTACAGGTACTATAAACCAAAATTCCTCCCGGCTTAACACAGACTGCACCGCTTTTTAGTATCTCCAACTGCAGCTCTGGCAGCTCCTTCAATAACTGCTGAGTTTTGCGCCAGCGGGAATCTGGCTTCCGACGCAGAACCCCTAGACCTGAGCAAGGGGCATCCACCAGAACCCTATCCGCCTGCTGAGGAAAATCCTGCTGAATCTCTCTAGCATCCTTCAGCATAGGATCTATAATATTAATGCCCAACCTGACAGCATTTTCCATAACTCTCTGCAGCTTGTGGTCATAAATATCACAGGCCACAATCCGTCCCCGATTTTCCATAAGAGCTGCCATATGGGTAGTTTTGCCACCAGGAGCACTACATACGTCCAGTACCAGCTCTCCCGGCTGAGGGTCCACCACATGAGCTACCAGCATGGAGCTTTCATCCTGCACCTGACAATAGCCCTCCTGCAAAGGAGCCAGATTATCCAATGAGCCATAATTTTCCAATACATAGCCTTCGTCCACCAGTTGACTACGGGTTGCCTCTACACCAAGAGAAGTAAGCTGCAAAAACAGCTCTGATGGACTGGTTTTCAGGGTATTGGTGCGAATGGTCAAAGGAGCCTGCTGATTGTCAAACTGACACAGCTTTTCGGCTTCCTCATAGCCAAACTCCTTTATCCAACGGCGTACCAACCACTCAGGATGCTGCTGAGACAAAGCTAGCTGCAGGGTAGCATTCCCCTTGCCCTGAGGAAAATTACCCTTTTCCGGCTCCCGCACCATAGTTCTTAATACACCATTAACAAATTTTGCCGCGCCCAGATTGGTAAATTTCTTGGCCAGTTCCACAGATTCATTACAAGCAGCAGAAGCAGGCACCTTGTCCATGTAGCGCAGCTGGTAAGTGCCTAACCGCAGAATTTCCTGCACCAAAGGATTAACCTTGTTCCAAGGCCGTGTCAAATATTTTTTGATAATCCAATCCAGAGTTCCCCCTGCCTTGACAGCACCATATACCAGCTCTGTCACAAACCGCCTATCCATATCAGACAGCTGGCCATGTCTTAGCTCCTTGGCCAGTGCCACATTGGCATAGGCTCCCTGCTGATGGACAGCAGTCATAATTTTCAGAGCCGCTTCCCTTGCCTTATCCATTAAATAAACTTCTCCTTTATAGTCAATCAAATATGCCGAAGAATATCCCGATTTTTCTAATGCTTTTCATCCTTTGATGGCAAAATCAGAATCTCCTCTATGGCCCGACGAAATTCCTCCAAATCCACATGGGTATTGTAGCAGGGGCCATTAGGCCGTAGATTCAGCACCCCCACAGAGGGAATAGGGTAAACATCCTGAATACCGCTGGCCAAATCCCGCTCACAGGCAATGGCCACCACTGCCTTGGGCCGAATCTTCATAACAGTTTGCCGAGCTAGGGTTCCCCCTGTAACTACGAAGAAATGAAAGCCCATTTCCTCTGCCATAGTTACCAAGGCACCAATATCACAGCCCCCACAGCGCTTGCAATTATTAGGATCTCTAGTTATTTTGTGGGGACAGGTAGCCAGCTGCAAACAATGAGGTGTTACCACCAAAAGCTTATCTGGCATTACCTTTAGATGACGATTTTTGATAATTTGGTTGCTAACTGCCACAAAGGAGCCTTCAATCCTTCGTCTGGGGATATGTAATAACCGCCCAGCTCCCAGAGCCACATAGAACAATATATTCATTAGCCCGTAGGTCTGTCGATGCAGGAAGCGGGGCACCGGCCAGCCCATAATGCCAGCCACCATACTGAATATTCCCAAGGCCATTAAGCCTGCCAGAACTAGCAGACACAGGCCAAAAACCTCTGGCAGCCAGCTATTCAGCTCCAACAATCCTGGGCGGGCAATCCACCACATAGTAGCAAATACTGCCACCAAGGCCACAAAACTGCCTGTCATCAAGCTGACAAACAATCTCTTAGGATTCCTCCCCTGATTATCCGTATAACATTTCATAGCTTTTCCTCAGAATATCAGTTAAAGATATCTCCAACTGCTACACCATGACCACGAAGCAAATCCCCTGCGCTCATGCGTTTTTTACTAGGTGGCTGTATCTCCAGCACCTCCAGCAGACCTTCTCCTGTAGCAAGGCAAAAGCTGTTTTTTCGCAGTTCTACCACTGTACCAGGTGCCTTATCACTGTTGCTGTTCTCTACCTTTGTACGCCAGAACTTATAGTTTTTGCCATCCTTCATGCTCCAAGCTACAGGCCAGGAATTTAAACCTCTAATGAGATTATGTATCTCTACTGCAGATTTGCTCCAATCAATATGACCGGTTTCCTTATTCAGCATACCGGCATAATTAGAAATGCTATCATCCTGCTTTTCTGGGGTTATAGTGCCATTGGCCAAACCATCTATAGTTTCTGCCAGCAGCTTTCCCCCCATAGCCATCAGCTGGTCATGAAGCTCCTCTGTGGTCATTTCCTCAGTAATAGTAACCTTGTCCTTTAACAGCATATCACCTGTATCCAAACCAGCATCCATCAGCATGGTAGTAACACCGGTTTCCTTTTCTCCGTTAATAATGGACCAGTGAATAGGTGCTGCACCTCTGTATCTTGGCAACAGAGAAGCATGCACATTAACACAGCCCAAAGGAGGAATATCCAAAATCCGCTGGGACAGAATCTGACCAAAGGCCACTACTACAATCAAATCCGGCTGTAATCTCTCCAGCTCTGCAGTAAATTCCTCGGTTTTGATTTTTTCCGGCTGCAGCACTGGCAGATTATATTCCAAGGCTTTCTGTTTTACAGGAGATGCCTGCAGATTATGACCTCTGCCCTTTGGTCTATCAGGCTGGGTAATTACTGCCAAAACCTCAGTCTTGGCCTGCAAAACCTCCAAGCAGGGTACAGCAAAATCCGGTGTACCCATAAATATTGTCTTTAGCTTGCTCATTGCTTTTTATCTCCATTCCGCAGGCTCTTAGCCACATCAATAAACAAAGTTCCCTCCAGATGATCCAGCTCATGCTGAATACATCTAGCCAAAAGACCGCCAGCAGCCAAGCGCTTTCTCTTGTTCCAGCGATTGGTATATTCCACCACTACCTTGGCAGAGCGCTCCACATCCCCAAAAACATTAGGCACGCTAAGACACCCTTCGGAATCTATCTCGCTTCCCTCACGCTCCGTAATTACAGGATCTATCAGCTCCAAAAGTCCATTGTCATCACCAACATCAATAACTACACAGCGAATGGATTTGGCCACCTGAGGGGCTGCCAAACCTACCCCATCTGCACTGTACATGGTTTCAGCCATATCATTCAACAGCTTCCTCAATCTGCTGTCCACCTTGCCTATAGGCTCAGCCTTCTGCTTCAACACAGGATTACCTGCCTTGACAATCTCCAAAACTGCCATTTATATCAACCTCCAAAATTACATCATAACTAATTAATTTTATCACACCTACATAGAAATTGACAACATAGAGACAAACTATACTCCATAAACTTCCCTTTTAACCACTCCTACCTAGTCCTAAACAAAATTCCAACAAAAAACACCAGCTATCTTACTAAAAAACGGCTGGTGCATAATCTTATTATCAAATACTGTGCATAAAATCGGCAAAATTATCAACAGGCATAAAAGTGGCTGCTGTACCCAAAGCTGCAAAATGTTCGCGTCCACACTGAATTTTTTTGCTTTCTGTAATTCGCAATTCATCCACATCTGTATTTACCTTGGTTTCCAAAACAAAATACAGCTTTTTCTCACTATTCTGATTGACAATTATCGCCCAATCTGGATTATAAGAACCTAAAGGGGTGCTAATTTTAAACCAATCTGGCAACTTGGCATACAGCAATATATCTTCATTATCCTCAAAAGCCTTGGCAAATTTTCTCTCATTTTCACTGTCATAAACTACGTAGTTATATACTCCCTTACGGCTGGCCAACATATTACTCTCTAAATATCCCTTAAGCTCCTCTGATTCAAATAGTTCCTGACAATAATACTCCTCATCTCCTATACGTTGATATTTGATGCCATCCACAATCATGGACTTCATCACGGAACGAAGAATTTTGGCTGTGCTTTCCATAAATACCTGGGGATTCTTCTGAAAATCCTTTAAGCGATTGCCATAATTATCAAAGGTCTGCCAACTGCCATTCTCATTTTTCTTTGTGCCAGTTAACAGCTCCACAATGGTACGCCGAGTAAGATTAGTTTCGTTTTGCAAATAAGACACAATATCCGGTAGGAAATTCCCTGTACTATAGGAACTTACTGCACGATCAACTACTACCTTTGTCGTAACGCCTCCTGTTTCTATAGCCACATCAGCTTTGGTCTGTATAATCTTAGGAGACGGTATGCGCATCTGCAAAGCCATCTCTTTCCGACACCGTTCCAAAAGCTCTTCCGTAGAAAAATTCACTCTATAAGTTGTTTTCCACTTGATAGCCTCCCATAATTCCTTAAATTCTGGAGATAAAAATACATTCTTATTGAGAACTGCTTCCTTTCGCTCTCGTTTATTATGAATAGGAATGCTGCCACAGGCCTTGATACATATTTCCTGAATTTGCGTCTTATAGGGAGTCATTTCCTCAGACATCACAAACTTATCCTGCTGAATATCCTCCTTCAATGTATCATTTATATTGCCCTCAGCATCCACATATCCCTGTTCCCTAAGGCTCTCCATAATCAACTGTGCTTTTTCCGTCCCAAGATAACCTGCTTCTACTTCATTTCCATCAACATTCTGTGCTTCATCACTGATCGCAGGTATATTGGCAAAATTTGCCACCTCCAGCACACGGAAACGAATCCCATCCTCCTGATACTCCTCTTGCAGGCTGCTGGCAAATTCATCATAGCTTTCGTTGGCCATAACAGTAAGAATATTCAAATTAGTGTCATATTGTCTCTCTCCCGCCTGATTAACACAAAGACGCAAGCCTCGACCGATTTCCTGACGCTTCTTGATAACACTTTTAGTTTCATTCAAGGTGCAAATTTGGAACACATTAGGATTATCCCAGCCTTCCTTTAATGCCGAATGAGAAAATATGAAGCGAATCTTGCAATCAAAGGACAACAGTCGCTCCTTATCCTGCATTATCAGATTATACGTACTATCATCAGCCGCCGTAGAACCAGAGGTATCTTTCCATGCTCCCGGACTATTCTTCCTGCCTTTATCAGCAGAAAAATAACCATCGTGAACCATTTCGGCTTCATCTTCCTCATTATGGAGGCTATGCCACAAATCATGATACTTAGGCCGCTTGATAACCTCCCGATAGATTTCCTCAAACCAGCAGGCATATTTTCCCTTGAGAGCATTGCCCTCCTCATCGTATTTTCTATAGTTAGCCACCTTATCTATAAAGAATAAAGAAAGTACCTTTATACCCTTGGAATTAAGCTCCAACTCTTTGTTCAGATGCTCCTCAATGGTGCCCCGTATCTGCTGCCGCTTCATCTCATCATCCTGCATTGTGCCTATAGCCTTGCCTAAATAGAGAATATCACTACAGCTGGTGAAATCCATATATTCCTGACCATCGGCACAATATATATCCTTGACTATATAACCCTCATATATATCCCGTCCCCCAGATTTCTCATATAGGTCGTCTCCCTGTTTTACGGTAACGACCTTGCGATTTACCTTGCCCTGTCTATTTTTTATATCCATTTCCACTCTGGCTGTTATAGGGGATTGTTTATTGTTAACAGATTTTAGCAATAAGTAAGCATCATTGTGATCATCCTTCAAGGCAAAACTTTCTACCTCAATCCCCTTAACCAGTTTTTTGGCAAAGCTATCCACTGCATTTAGGCGATAAAGCTTATTTTCCACGCGAATAGGTGTGGCAGAATAGCGAATAGTGCACAAAGGATTCAGTTTTTGTACAGCTTCTACCTGAGCATCTGTGCTAATAGTGGACTGAGGCTCGTCAATAATTACAATAGGATTTGTTTCCTTAATCATATCTATAGGCAAATCCTCGCCAAACTTCTTATCATGGTAATTATTGATAACATTGGAAGTCTTATTAAAGGCTGCAATGGTCATAACCATAATCTGAATGGTAGATGCTGTAGCAAAATCCCTGATTCTATCAACACTATCATAGATGTAGGCATCATAATTCACATTTTTATACAGTCCTCGAAAATGCTCCCGCGTAATATCAAGGGTTTTCTTTACCCCCTCCTTGATAGCAACACTAGGCACCACAATAATAAATTTTGTAAAGCCATAGGCCTCATTTAGTTCTAGCAAGGTGCGCAAATAAACATAGGTCTTGCCTGTACCGGTTTCCATTTCAATATCAAGATTCAGTTCATTACCTAGAGTGACCGACTGAGGCAAGCCATGCCGCAACTGTACGCTTCGAATATTTTTTAGCAAATCCTCTCTATCTATGGTAAGACGATTGCCTATGCCTTGAACCAATGACAACTGTTGTGGACTGTGGGCAAAATTTAGTGACATCTGCTCTTGGTTAATGGCTGCCACTGAAAATAGCGACTGTTTAGGCATCTGTCCCTGAAAAACATCTCTTACAGCAGCAATAGCCTCCTGCTGATAGTCCAAACCAGCATCGAATTTTAGCTTCATAGCTTCCCACCTCACACACAAACAAAGCTGTCCTCTGCCAAACCGGCAGATTTTAAGATTTCCTTAATATTGGTTTTGTCCATATCAGAAGCAAAACCTGTATCACGGAACACTACCTGCCATAATTCTGAATCATATTCCTGATGAAGCTTCACCATCTGGTCAGCTACGGCGGTAGTAATATCCTCACCTAGACAAATCATCAAGGCACCATCCCCTATGATATAGATGGTTTCACCAGCAGCCTCTACTTCCTCAATAGGACAGCTCAAATCAAGGCCCATTTTCAAGATGATTTCATAAAGTACATCCTGCTCACTGCGATCAGGCAGGAAATTATCCGCAAACAACTGAATATTCTCCACAATATTCTCTGGCTGCGGATTCCATTTCTGCAAATTGGAGCTATCCAGTTTGAACACCTTGAAACCAATATCCAAATCCTTGGCTTTGTCTCCAGCCTCAGCCTTGATTTTTTCCCCGGCCCGGCGAATCCGTTCCTTGCCAATTTCACAGATATTTTTATAACCGGCCTTGTAGGCATCACTTTTTTCATCTGTTAGCTCTGGTAACTGCACCATAATAAATCTGCGCTTACCGCCATCCTCTGCATTAAGCTGCATAACCGCATGAGCGGTGGTGGCTGAGCCTGAAAAAAAGTCTAGTATTAATGAATCATCTTCTGCAGCGTACTGAACTATTTTTTCTATAAAATTCACTGGTTTAGGATAAGCAAATAAATTTCTTTTAAAAATCGACTTTAACTCAATAGTTGCAGCTTGATTCATATATTCATTTTCAGTTCCAAACAAACTGTGCACAGGATCATATAAACTATTTGCATCTTTTCTATATCTTTTAAATATAAATCCCCTCTCATGAGCTTTATAATTCTTTTTAAATTTAATTTTACCCTCACGTACATATTTATATAAAGTTTCTTTCGAAAATGCCCAATATCTTCCCGATGGAGGTAGGTCTACCCTATGTGTAAACGGATTTTCTATTTCAAAGTATGTTGAACTACCTCCACTTTTGGCACTTGGATCCCCCGCACACCAATCGCCATTCTGATCATTATCAGGATTAGAATAGTTATCATATAACTTTGGTTCTCCATTTAGAATACATATATTTATTTTTTTTGCGTATAACACTAATAATTCATGTTGTAAATTTAAACCATTTCCATTATCCCCTGTCATTGATTTTGTCTTTCTTATTATTTCTCCAAGAAAATTATCTTCACCAAATACTTCATCACAAATCTTCTTTAAATTACCCTGCTCATTATCATCTATACTGATAAAAATAACCCCATCCTCAGACAAGAGATTTCTCGCCAATCTCAACCTTGGGTACATCATATTCAGCCAATCCGTATGAAACCGCCCGCTGGCCTCTGTATTAGTGCTATTTTTATTGCCCTCTCCGTCTATCTGACCTGTAATTTCCCTATAGTTCTGTATATTGTCCCGAAAGTTATCCTTATAGACAAAATCATTGCCGGTATTATAGGGCGGGTCAATATAAATCATTTTTACCTTGCCATAATAGGATTTTTGCAAAAGCTTCAAAACTTCAAGATTATCTCCCTCAATGTAGAGATTTTCCGTATTATCCCAATCCTTGCTTTCTTCCCTGCAGGGCCGCAAGGTTCCCATAGATGGGGTTTGGGACAATCTCAGCGCTTTCCCCTTGCCATTCCATTTGAAGCTATACTTTTCTTGGGCATCATCCACAAAATCTCCCAGAAGCTGACGCAGTACATCAAAATCTATTTTCCCCTCCTCAAAAGCCTCAGGAAAAAGCTGCTCCATAGCCTTGATATTTTCTGCTGTTATATCCATAGATTCACCATTTAGTTTCTTCATTATGCCTTGCTCCCTTGCCCCATTATTTCTGCTTTTGTTTTCTTTAACTTCTGTAACTTGCTATTGTATTCCATTTTTCTATTAAATTGTGGCTCTAATTTCATTTGCTTACGCAGCTTGGCTATTTCCTTTTCCAACTCTTGAATTGTCCTCAGTTTATCCCTAGCTTCATGACCAGATATTTCTGCTGTAGGCACATTCATAATTCTTAGATGATGTTTACTGATAGTGTCAAATAGACCTTTATACAAAAGATAGAAATTAGTTGCCGGAATTTTTCCTATAGCCAATTCCTGCCAAAAGGCATCCTCCTCTGACAACCAATCTGTAGATTCCATAGTTTCCAAGGTCATACGCCCGCTATCTGCCTGATTCTGCCGTAACATTCCCATATATAGCTGTATATGATTATCCAAATGGAAAAATAACAACATGGGATAAGGAATGGCTCCAATGATTACCTCTGCCAGGCGCTTAAGCTGCTTCTCCTGTCGTAGCTTGACTTCCAGAACTTCAATTTCAGGATAATCCCTTTTTTCATCCTGATAGGCTCCAAGGAAGCAATTTTCTGTTTTAAGTGCATAACGCCAGTAGATTTTTTCTACGTTTTCAAATAGCTTTTTATCTCCCGTAGATAAGTTGCCATTTTCGTAAAATTGTTTTTTGGGAATTACTCTGTCGATTCTAGCTGTCTCTGGCAGACATATACTTGCAAAAATTTCCATAATCTGCCTCATTTCAACACTAAAAAGGCCGCCAGCTCGAAATCTGCCATGCCATCTCTAATATTATTGGGCATAGCCGTGCCTCCTTTGCTAAAGAGACTAGCTACACCAACTTCTTGTTTTTTGCCAATCAAATCTTCAATGGTTTCCTGCAGCAAATTGGAATATTTATCCATGTTTCGGCCGTGATTGGTTTCCTCATTGAATTGATTTGCCAAATCCTTAGCTATAGTATTTTCTCCTGCGCAGAATTTCTTTAGATAATCTAATACCTGCTTTCCCTGGAGAAAATTTGCCTTTACCTGTCCATCCTCGGTAATATAGGCCAAATAATATGGAAATAGCGGATTTTGTTCCTTGGTTTGCTTTGCCCCCTTGATTTGTCGCAGAACAAAAATAACCCCAGGCTTCACTACATCCCGCAGGTTTTCAGATATTCTGGCAATAGCATATAAACCACTGGGAGCATCTGCCAGCTCTGCTTCATGCTCCTTCATATACTCCATTAAATCCATTTTGAAATCGTTAAAGGTTAAATCAGTAATGGAAACCCCTCCCGAAATATCTTCTAAATCTACCACCTCTGTCTGAAGCTTTTGCAGCTGTTTCTTCCGATATTCCAAATCGTTCATTTCTTTGGCTTTTTGGTCGTCTATAATATTTTCCTCGCCAGTAGCCGACACATCCAGAAGCACCATTCTACCTTTAACACGCTGAGCCAAATCGATATAGGAATCCAAATCACTTGTAGGCCAAAAATTGAGAAGCTGTATGACTGTATTTCGTGAACCGATGCGGTCAATGCGGCCGAAACGCTGAATAATGCGCACAGGATTCCAGTGTATATCATAATTAATCAGATAAT
>SAMEA3663076__coassemble_1364_pt1 | contig 9633 bp, 10 predicted proteins | sample SAMEA3663076__metabat2_low_PE_024 | metagenome-assembled genome bin SAMEA3663076 (sample SAMEA3663076) | pig gut metagenome | biome: pig gut; feature: pig-associated habitat; material: faeces | place: France | collected 2012
TTCAAGCCGTAAGGCGCAGAAGGAATTTAGCATCCGCTAGGCTTAGCTAGGAGCGGGCAATATGCCAGCGACATATTGCCCGGAATAAAGAGACCGCTGTGTCACTTTATTCCGCGACGAGCGATATTTAGTTCAGACTATCTCGGCTGTGGTTATTTAGATATAATCGAAAAATCACGATGATTCGACAACAGCCGAAGGGGCATGACACTTTTGCGTCGGGAGACTCCTGCTTTTGCGCAGCAAAAGTGGCCCGGTGACAATCTCTATCATTATGGCCTCTGTGAATTGGCTCAGCGACAAGCGGTATTACTGCGTAAGGATAAACTATCAGATAGGGCCATTAAGTCGGACAGAGCAAAAGTCGTTGTGACCGCAGGCTGTATTTCGGAAAACACGGACATAACGACTTTCATTTACAATATTTGAAGAGATAGGCAATTCGGCAAATCAGAATTTAAAGAATGGAAATACTCATACTAAAACAGCCGTCTTTCTGTTGGAGAAGGTGGCTGGTTGGATATTTATATTAATTTTGTAATATTACATTGCTGGGCAATGGTTTGAGGTGTTAGCTTGCTAATGCTATCCATCAGGCTATAGTGGAAGCTGCCGGGGCCTTGATTTAGATATATATCCTGGATATTTTCTCCGGCAATACCAAGAAGCAGACAGGATAATATGGCAGCTAGGGTATTATTGGTGGCTTGGGAGCTTATGCCATGAACACCGGCGAGACAGGCTCCTGCTAGTACATTGTTCATACAGCCAGTACCTGTAATGGAAGCAAGAGCATTGCTTCCATTGGCAATAATATAAGCCTCCTCAGAGGACACCACCAAATCTATAGGGCCAGTTGCCAAAAGAAGGGTATGATATTCCCTAGCCTGCTTTTGAAAAATCTTTGCATATTCCAGAGCGTTTTCCTTAGTAACCATTTCCTTTTGCCCCGCCTCTACGCCCATACCGGGAGTGGTAGGCAGGCCCAGCAGGGTTCTAAGCTCAGAAATATTACCCTTGATAATATCAGGAACAGCAATCTGCAGCAGCTCTTTGGCATATTTTTGACGAAGCCGGCTGCAGGATAGTCCCACCAAGTCCAAGACAAAGGGAATCCCTTTATCCTTGGCAGCACCAGCAGAAATTTTCATAGAAGCCATACGGGCATCAGTTATATTTCCAAGATTGAGAGCCAAGCCCTTGGCTATGGCAGTAATTTCTGCCACTTCATCAGGATGCTCCGCCATAATAGGCCTTGCTCCGATAGCCAAAAGAATATTAGCACAGTCGTTGATGGAAATAGGATTGGTAATACAGTGAATCAGGGGAGCCTCCTGCTGGATATAGGTCAGAATTGGCTCCAGCTGAGATAGCAGCTCAGCCTTAGTGGGCTGGCAAATTTTATTTGCGAGATTTTCCATAGACAGCAGCTCCTAACTTCTGTTGAATATTTTGCAGAGAACCATTTCTTTTCATAACGCTTAGCAGGACAAAGGCAATGGAGCCGCCAATAAGGGTGCCAGCAATAAAGGATGGCACATAGAACATCCAGGTTAGACCACTGCGTCCCCAGAGCAAAGCCATAACAGGATAAGAAATAATGGCGCCGATAATGCCTGTACCAATTACCTCTCCCAGACAGGCAAAAATCAATCTTCCTTTAGAGGCTCTGTAAAGCAGGCCTGACAGGGTGGCACCGAAAATTGCTCCGGTGAGAGCCAAAGGAGGAATACCCATAATGGTCATGCGGATAATACCAATCAGCAGAGCACAGATAAAGGCTTCTAACGGCCCCAGCAGTACGGCACAGGTTATGTTAATCAGATGAGCCATAGGACACATTCCTTCCACCCGAAGGATAGGAGAGATAACAACTCCCAGGGCAATCATCATACCCATAAATACTAACCGCAATAGTTTTGTGTGTGAATTCATAAATAGACACTCCTTTCAACTATATAACATATAGAACATATACCATTTTTTGTCAAGTCCAGAGAGAAAAGTGGCTTGTATAGCGTATACATGTTCACAAGGAAGGAACATGAGAAAAACTAGAAAATATTTACAAAAAAACTTGACTTTAAGGTGGATTTTTTATAAAATATTTCAAGTGAGCCGTGTACAGCCGCTTCCATTAGCCCCGGAGGCAATGACATAGCTTGCGAATAATTCCAAATTTTTACAAATAATCTAGGGAGGGATATATCGCATGAAGACAACGTTTATGGCTAATGCTCAGAATGTAGAGCGTAAGTGGTATGTTGTAGACGCTGAAGGTCAGACTGTAGGTAGATTGGCCGCTGAAGTTGCAAAAGTTCTTCGCGGTAAACATAAACCAACCTTTACTCCGCATGTTGATACTGGCGATTTCGTTATCGTAATCAATGCAGAGAAGGCTGTATTCACTGGTAAGAAATTGATTGACAAGACTTATTTCCGTCATTCCGGTTATAATGGTGGTACCACCTTTACTCCAGCTGGTCAGATGATGGAGAAGTTCCCAACTCGCGTTATTGAGCATGCTGTTCGCGGTATGCTGCCAAAGAACCGTCTTGGTGAGCAGATGTATAGAAAGTTGAATGTATATGCAGGTTCTGAGCATCCACATGCTGCACAGCAGCCAGAGGAGCTCAAGCTCAGCATTCGCTAATACTTGGTAAGGAGGAACATAAAAAATGGCATTAGTTAGCTACTACGGTACTGGCCGCAGAAAGTCTTCCGTTGCTAGAGTTCGTCTGGTTCCAGGTGAAGGCAAAGTGACTATCAATGGTCGCGCAATGGATGAGTATTTCGGCCTCAAGACTCTTGAGCTGATCGTTAGACAGCCTCTGGAGCTTACAGAGACTGTTGACAAGTATGATGTAATCGCAGATGTAAAGGGTGGCGGTGCTTCCGGTCAGGCTGGCGCTATCCGTCATGGTATTACTCGTGCACTGATGGTTTTGGATGGTGAGCTGCGTCCTGCTCTGAAGAAAGCTGGTTTCGTAACTCGTGATCCTCGTGAGAAGGAGCGTCGCAAGTACGGCTTGAAGAAAGCTCGTAAGGCGTCTCAGTTCTCCAAGCGTTAATTTTTATATTATTGCTTGTAAATCCCTGCAGGATGTCCTGCAGGGATTTTTCTTGCCAAGAATCGATATGCTTTGTATAAAAAATAGATAAATTTTCCTAAAAAAATAGTATTTTTTTATAATGTAAAAGAGGATTTTCGCTTTGTATGTAGAAATATAATGTATACAGGGAATATAAACAATGTGAATTTTGGAAGGAAAGGCTGTATCCTACGGGAAATTTAAGGAGATGAACACAGTGAAGGGTAGAAGTTTTAGGATGATGCTATTAGCTTTAGCAACTGTATTTATGGTTGCTGGCTGTGGCGGTGACAACAGTGACAAGGTGTCCAACCCAGATGGAGCGGTAGCCTTTGCAATTCATGAGCAGTCAGATGGTATTCCAGCGAAGCTGCTAAATGATGTAAAGGCCAAATCAGAGGGAGCTGGCTGGCAGTTTGTCAATGAGATTGCTGGAGGTAATGCCAATCTTCAGCTGGATCAGGTAAACAAGATGGTGGACGACAAGGCAGCAGCCATTGTGGTGATAGCTCAGAATGGTGACAGCATTGTGCCAGCTGTCAAAAGAGCTAATGAGGCCGGTATCCCTGTTATTGCCACTAACCGTGATATTAATGGCGGTGTTTTCACTAATGTAGTAAATAATGAGCGTCAGGCAGGCGAGTTACAGGCTGATTATATGGCTGCCCATTTGCCTCAGAATGCCAAGGTTGTTTATATCAAGGGAGATATGACCATTAGTGCAGCAGTGAGCCGTTATGAGGGCTTTAAGGAAGCTATCAAAGCAAAGCGTCCTGATGTGGAGATTATAGCTTCCAATAGTACCGGGGATTGGAGTGAGGCTCAGGGCATTAGAGATTTGTCCCTGTGGCTGGGGATGTATCCTCAGATTGATGGCGTTGCTGCTGCCAATGACTATATGGCCATGGGAGCTATCAAGGCTATGAAGGCAGCAGGCCGGTTCAATGACTCCGTTATTGTCTGTGGTGTAGATAGTATTGATGATGCTCTGGCTTCCATTGCAGCAGGTGAACTTAAAATGACTGTTAAGCAGGATGCTGACAAGATTGTAGAAACCATTATGGGACTTCTGCAGCAGATAAAGCAGGGACAGTCTCCAGAAAAGGGAGATGTGCTGGTACCAATGATTGCCATTACCAAGGATAATCTATCCCAGTACAAATAAGCAGGAGGAGCTAACATGAAAAACATTAGTGTAAAAACAAAAATCGTAGCTCTGGCCGCTATTATGCTGGTAATTACCTGTCTGGTAGCCGCAGCCGGGCTGTATTCCAATAATAAATCCAAGCAGGCTGTAGATACTATGTATAATTCCAATATGATGGCTACCCAGTATCTTACCCATGCAGATTCACAGCTGGCTACAGCAAACAAGGATATAGATTTTATTCTCCAGCAGAATTATAGTATAGATAATAGAAATATTCTGTTAGATGATTTGGCTGGCAAAATTGGCAATATTACCAAGGACATTGCTGAGGTAAAAAATGTAACCACTACGGAAAAGAGCCTTAAGATTATTGAAGGCCTGGAGGGGAAACTGACTGAGGCCACTAGCACCATTCAGGCTGCCAAGAAACTGGGCACTACGCCAGAGGATAAGCAGAAGATGTATGCATCTCTGCAGATTGTAGATAGCATTGCTGGGGATTTGGCTGCTCTCACTCCAGAGAATGTTTTGCAGGGCAAGCTTTTGTTCCAGGAAAGCAATGAGGCATATAATTTTGCCCTGATTGCCTTTGCCGTAATCATTATTTTAGGTTTGGTAATTGGTATTTCTGTGGCTTATATCATTGCCAAGGGTATTGCCGATCCACTTCGTGATTCTGTAGATCTTTTAGATGCAGTAGCTGATGGTGATTTGACCAGAGAAGTAGTACCAGAGCTTCTTGATAGACAGGATGAGGTTGGTACTATGGGCCATGCTCTTAACAGAATGCAGCATTCTCTCCGTGAGGTATTGGGCACTGTTAGCCAGGAGGCAGATAATAGCGCCAAGATGGCTGAAGAGGTCTTTGAGTTGGTAAGTGCATTGAACAGCAACGCTCAGGATATGTCTGCTGTTACCGAGGAAATGGCAGCCAGCATGGAAGAAACCGCCGCTTCCACCACCAATATTCAGGATTTGAGTCATGGAATTCGCTCTCAGGTTGAAACTGAGGCTGACGAAGCCTCCAAGGGGGCTGAATATGGTAAGACCGTATTTAGCCGTGCTGATATTCTGCATAAAGATATGGAGTCTTCTAAAACTGAGGCTCAGAAGGTATATAGCGAAACCAAGGGATCCTTGGAGAAAGCTATTGAGGCTGCCAAGGTGGCAGACAATATTGCAGAGTTGACTCAGGGAATTACAGATATTGCGGAGCAGACCAATCTGTTGGCTCTTAATGCAGCCATTGAGGCAGCTAGAGCTGGTGAGCATGGTCGTGGCTTTGCTGTAGTAGCTGACGAGGTGCGTAAGCTGGCAGAGCAGTCTCAGGAAACCGCTGGAGAGATTCAGAATCTTACTGGCAGAGTTACCGGAGCGGTACAGAATCTGTCCCGCAGCTCCTTTGATTTGCTGAAGTTCATGGAGGAAAATGTACATCGCAACTATGAGAAGATGACTAAGACTGCCGAACAGTATCGGGAGGATGCGGAGTATTTCAGCGAGTTTGCTGGCAAGACCAATGATTCCTCCAAGTCTATAGCAGAATCTATTCAGACCATGTCTAACAGCATGGAGGAGATTACCAAGGCTACTAATGAAGGAGCCATTGGCAACAACAGCGTAGCAGAGCAGGTTGTATCTGTAGCCGAGAAGGCTAACAGCATCTTGACCAAGGTTAATGTGTCCAAGGATGGTGCAGAGAAGCTGAAGCAGCAGCTGTCCAGATTCAAAATTTAATTAACTGATATTTGAGGGCCATAACGGTATTGTCTACAGCGCTGTTATGGCCTTTTTGTTGTGGGAATTTGACATTTCAACTTTTTGTTGACAAAAATTCTCATTGGGGTAAAATTATATAGGAAGTTTTGTAGAAAATTGGAGGCTTTTTTATGACAAAGATTAATATATTCTCCGGCTTTTTGGGAGCTGGTAAAACCACATTAATTCAGAAGCTTATTGAGGATGGCTTCAAGGATAAAATTGCTCTTATTGAGAATGAATTTGGGGAAATTGCCATTGATGGCGGCTTTATGAAGGAAGCCGGGGTAGAAATCAAGGAATTGAACTCTGGCTGTATCTGCTGTTCTCTGGTAGGTGATTTTGAGCAGTCCCTGAAGCAGGTTATGGATACCTATCATCCTGAGCGGATTATTATTGAGCCATCTGGGGTAGGCAAGCTGTCTGATGTGAAAAAGGCTGTAGCTACTGTTCTTAGCGATGATGTAGTTATGGATGGCTGTATTGCGGTAGTTCATGCCAAGAAATGCAAGATGTATGCCCGTAACTATGGTGAATTCTTTATTGACCAGATTGCCCATGCAGATTGTGTAGTGCTTAGCCGCAGTCAGGATGTAACTGAGAAGAAGCTGGCGGAAACTATGGATATTATTCGCAAGTACAATGAAAAGGCTCCAGTAGTCACAACTCCTTGGGAGGAAATCAGCGGTGAGCAGATACTGGGAGCCTTGGCTAATAGCCCATTGCTTTCTGTCGAGGATGTGGAGGAGAATGCCCATGAGCATCATCATGACCATGAGTGCTGTGACCACGACCACGAGCATCACCATCATGACCATGATGAACATGAACACCATCATCATGAGGACGAGTGCCATGATCCTAATTGCAGCTGTCATGACCACCATCATGATCATCATCATCATCACCATCACGCTGATGATGTATTTGGCAGCTGGGGTATGGAAACTACCCACAAATTCACAGCAGAGGAGTTGAAGGAGATTCTGGCTCAGCTGGTAAATGCTGATGAGTACGGTGTTGTCCTTCGTGCTAAGGGTATTGTGAAGTCTGTTAATGATGGGGAATGGCTCCATTTCAATTATGTACCTGGTGAAAGCAGTGTAACTACTGGTGCAGCTGATTATACCGGCCGTTTCTGCGTAATTGGCAGCAAGCTGCAGGAGCATAGCCTGCAGGAGCTGTTTTTGGGAGAGTAAGATATGAGCGATAAGCAAAATGTACCTGTATATTATTTCATGGGCTTGCTGGAAAGCGGCAAAACCAGTGTAATTATTGACTTTCTTCAGAATAATCAGTTTGGCAAGGCAGAATGTAATTTGATTATTTTGGGCGAGGAAGGTGAGGAAGAAATTGATGAGGAGCTTCTGGAGCAGAGCCACGCCAAGATTGTTACAGTGGAGGATGTGGAAGAGCTGACACCGGAGTTTTACCAGGAGCTTCAGGACAAATATCATCCTAGCAGTATTCTTTTTGAGGCCAATGGTATGTGGAATGCCGGGGACTATATGAATATCCCTTTGCCAAAGGAATGGTTTGACTTCCAGAATATAGGCATGGTCAATGCAGAAACCTTTGAGGTATATCAGAAGAACATGAAGGACAAATTTGTGGATTTGTTCCGCTACTGTGAGCTGATTATCTTCAATCGCTGTGACCACAATACCCGCCAGCAGGATATCCGTCGTAATGTACGGGTGGTAAATCGTCGGGCCAATGTTATTTTTGAGTCTGAATTGTCTGATTTTGTGGAGGAAGAGCCAGAGCTGCCATTTGATGTATCCAAGGATATGATTGATTTGGATTTTGATGATTATGGTGCTTGGTATGTGGATTTGCAGGATCATCCAGAGAATTATGACAAGAAAAAAATGATTTTTGATGGATATATTTGTTCTGCTGAAAAGAATCGCAAGGTACATTATGGTGTAGGCAGAGTAGGTATGGCCTGCTGTGCTGAGGATATGATGTTCCTAGGAATTGCCGGCAGCGGGGCAGCCTTCCATCAGTTGAATGCCAAGGAAAATCAGCGGAAATGGGGCCAGATAACCGGCACTGTTCACTGCAAGCAGGATGCCAATGGCGAGGTGGTAAACCTTTCCTTCAAGGTGGAGGATTTCCAGGAAAAGGCCAAGCCAGAGGATACAGTAGTATATTTCAATTAAGAGCAGAATAGGAAATGGGAACTGTATTGGGGAACTAATATGGTTCCTATTTTTAGTATATTCTTTGGAGACAAATATGCCATTAAAGGAAAAGATTATTGAAAAAGTAGAAAACGAGGCTGGGGAGTGGCCTTATCTTCAAGAGCTGCCCCAGGAGCTTCATACCATGAAATTCCAGCGGCTTTATCAGGAAAATGATGATATGTATGAATTGTTTTCCTATAGCAATGAGGAACGGCATTTGGGGATTTGTGCTTATTTTCATCAGGAAACTGAGGAATACAAGGTGCGGGTATGGATAGGCCTGACAGAATTTTGCCTTATGGAGTTTATTACTGCCAGCTTTGAAGTATTTGAACAGCATCTAAGGCATTATCTGGAAGGGGCTATCCATGATTTGGTGGTTTACAATCCAGATAATATGAGCTATGTCACCAAGGAAATGGAGATTACAGCTTGGGATTATAGCAATATATTACCAGAAACACTGGAGGGGTTTCAGCTGTTTATCAAGCCCTCTGCGCCAGTAAGGGTGCTGAATGGTTCCTATATTGTTTTTGACTATACAGATTTTGCTATTGAAAGCAATTTTATTATCTACTACAACGAATTTCGCTGTGAGTTTTTTGGGGAGGCCAGAATCAGAAATATTCCAGAGATGAATTATACTTTTGATTCACCCGATATACCTCATTTAGAAGAAAAGCTTCACCAGCATTTGATTCCCAGGTTGCAGGAAATCCGCCAACGAGCTGAGAATGAAGATTGATGAGAAAAAAAGCATACGAAAAACTTTGCAAAAAAAGAGGATTTTTTTACAAAGTGTAGAAAAAATATAGGGGAATGTAATTATTTGTTAAACAGCCAAATAATTTGCAGATAGATGTTTTTCAGTTGCAAAGGAGTTGATAAATTATGACCAAGGAAAATGCAATTAAGTACGGGGAAATTATTTCCAAGTGCTGGGAGGACGAGGTTTATAGGGAAGAATTTATTAGGGATCCTGAATCAGTAATGCTGGAAAAGGGTATTGAACTGGAAGAGGGGATTACCTACAAGGTTATTCAGGCCCCAAAATTGGTAGAATATTTTGTTCTGCCTTATGACAATGTAAGGGAGCCTATACAGAATTTTGCTAAATTTTTGCTAAACAAAGCTGAGCAGAGCGATAAGATTGTGCCAGAGGGTTTTGAATACCGCATTATTCAGAATACTGAGGATGTACATTATTTGATTCTGCCAGCTTCGCCAAAAACCTTAACGGCTGCTGAATTGGCTCAGATTTCCGGAGCAGATTCAGTTGCTACATCTACTAATGTGGTAGCCCAAACTCAAGCAACCGTACAGGCAGTTGGTGCTGTAGAGGTAGTAGCGGCAGAGGCCACTGTTATTGCTTCATCACTTGCTGCAGGGGCAGAAGTAGCTGTTTTTGTAGTAGGTGCTATTGTTTTAATCTAACAAGCTATGG
>SAMEA3663076__coassemble_2044_pt1 | contig 6250 bp, 5 predicted proteins | sample SAMEA3663076__metabat2_low_PE_024 | metagenome-assembled genome bin SAMEA3663076 (sample SAMEA3663076) | pig gut metagenome | biome: pig gut; feature: pig-associated habitat; material: faeces | place: France | collected 2012
ATGTTTAATATCCCAGAGGAAACCTCTGATGGCATAAATGATATATTACAGCATTGCCTCCATCCAGATGACAGTTGGTGTGTCAGCTATTTGGCCAAAAGGCTTATGGCAGGGGCCGATATAGCCTCCTGCAAATGCCGTTTCTATCCTATTGGCTCCCAGGAATTTATCTGGATCAACATCCGAGTACGGTCAGTGCCCAAGGACTCTGGCAAGGTACTGCTGTACATTTCCCTTGCTGATATCACCGCTGAGCAGAGGAATGCTCAGGCTCTAGCTGAATCTCAGAGAGCCTACAAGGTGGTAGCAGATGGGGCTGGGTTGATTGTCTGGCATTATGATATGGTGAACAACACGATGGAGTTCCTTAATGATGTAAATACCATGAAGCGCTATATGCCTGATAATGTTCCTAGGAAGCTATATGGCGGCCCAGAGGAGTTTCTCCAGTTTATCCAACCGGAATGCTGGCAGGATTTGCGCCAGCTTCACCAAAACCTGCGCCAAGGCAAATCAGGCCGCTGTGATATTCAATATATCTCTGAGCCGGAACAGCCGCCTCGTTGGGCCAGACTTATCTATACCTTGCCCGTAGGAGTTACCGACCCTACCGATGCCTATGGGGTAGGCATTAATATTACGGCGGAAAAACTGCGGGAGGAGCAATACAATAACGAAGTCCAGATGCTTCACAGTGCAGTCAAGACCAATATTCTGGCCAAGGGTCATTTTGACCTGACAGAGGACAAGCTGGTGGACTACATTCGCCATTCCCCCAACGCCTTGAATCTTCGTGTAGGCTGTGAATATGAATTTTTCTATGAACAGCTTCTGGGGATGATTCTCGCCCAGGAAGAACAGCTTATGGTAGCCGAAAAGCTGAACAAGGGCAATCTCATGCACATTTGCGCTCAGAACAACAGCACCTTCTCTATTGAATATAAAAGACATTGTGAGGATTTGTCCCCTATTATGGTGGAGTGCACCGTCAGCCTTTTTACCGACAAAAACGGTCATGCGGAATGCTTTATCTGTTTCTATGATATTACCAACAAATTCATCAACTATACCATTGCAGACAAGCTGAATGAGCTGGGCTATAGACGTGCAGCCCTGGTAAACAATCTGACAGGCACCATGACCTACTACAGCAAGAATACTGGTGTTCTTGAGAATACCCCAGGGCATCCTCTTTTTTATGATCAGAAACTGCTGGAATATATTTGCCAGGCTATTCCAGATAAGGAAAAGGCTCAGACTCTGTACCAAAAGCTGAATCTGGAGGCCATAACAGCCTATCTGGACGACCATGAACAGGAAAAAATGTTTGATTTTTCCTTCGATTTATGGGAAGGACCTGAGAACAAATATGCCCGATATCGAATGCAGGCCTGTTATCTGGATAGCAGTCGTACTTCGGTTTTTATTATCCAAAGTGATATTACCAAGCAATACCAAAAAGAGCGGGAACAGCTGCAGAAGCTGGAGGAGGCTTTAAGTATTGCGGACAAGGCCAATACCTCCAAGTCCATGTTCCTGGCAGGTATCAGCCATGATATGCGCACCCCTCTGAATGGTATTCTATCCTTTACGGATTTTGCCCTGAAAACAGAAAGCCAGTCTCAGCAGAAATATTATCTTAACAAGATTCGCCAATCCGGGGAGCTGCTGCTGTCCTTGATTAATGATACCCTGAATCTTACCCGCATTGAAAGCGGCAAGGTTACTGTCAATCCAGAATGGGTGGATAGCAAGGCCATGCTGGATACGGTTATTGCTGGCGTATACATGTCCGCCCAGGAGCGGCAGCTTTCCCTCAATATCCATCGGGAAGCCAATGTGCCTGCCTATATTATTATGGATAAGCTAAAAATGCAGGAGATACTGCTTAATATTCTCAGCAATGCTGTGAAGTTCACCAAGCCGGGAGGCTCTGTTAATTTGGATATTAGCTTGATTCCCCCTCAACAGCAGACTCCCCAGGAGCTGGCCGCGGTTCAATCAGTACATCACAAGTGGATACGGTTGATTATTTGGGACACTGGTATCGGCATGAGTCAGGAGTTCCTGCCCCATCTCTTTGAGGCCTTTGCCCAGGAGGAGTCCACTGAGGTAGCCAACCCCAATGGTACTGGTCTGGGGCTGGCCATTGCCAAGAAATATATGGATATGATGGGTGGCAGTATTCAGGTGCGCAGCAAGCTGAATCATGGCACCACCTTTGAGCTTCATCTTATGGTGGAGGAAACTGAGGAAAAGGCCAGCTCTCATAGCTCTGGCGGAAACCATTGCCATTTTGGCAACCTGCATATTCTGCTGGCAGAGGACAATGCCCTGAATCAGGAGATTGCTCAGATGCTGCTTACCACCAAGGGGGCTAGGCTGGATATTGTCTCTAATGGTCAGGAGGCAGTGGATAAGTTTGAGGCCTCCAAGCCAGGAACCTATCAGCTGATATTGATGGATATTCGGATGCCTGTTATGAATGGCTATACTGCGGCAGAAAAAATCCGCCACAGCCAGCATCCTGACGGGGCGGATATTCCTATTATTGCTATGACGGCTGATGCCTATGAGGATGATATCAAGCACTGTATGGCGATAGGCATGAATGGCCATATCAGCAAGCCTATTAATCCTGATAAGCTCTACAATGAAATTGCCAAATGCTGTAACAGTATCTAAAAAAACATGATGATAATTCCAAAGCAGATTTCTAAGGAGCTATCATCATGTTTTTTATTTAGGCATTTTTTATTTAGGCGCCACCTGGGTGGCTGTGGTCAAAGCTGGCCAAGGACATAATGCCCTTGGGCTGGGGCAAGTTGTCATAAATAGATTTTATCTGAGTGTATAGCTGTTCCTTACGCTGTGGGGTGGTTTCTGGCCGCCGCCACTCCTCGTACATACCGTGGGTGGCTTTGCCTGCCTCCAGCGTCTCTGGGGAGTGGAGCTGCATCTCAAAGCTAATGCCCTGGGGGCTGGTAATATCCAGATGAATGGCCTTGTACCGGCCTGCCTCATTCAGATATTTGTTATCCAGCTTGTCTACGGTATAGCCCCGCTTCTCCAACAGATTTACAGTACGGCGGGCTATAGTGGCCAACTGGCTGTTCTTGGCTACCTGGGTGTAGCGAATCAAATCCCCGGTTTCCTCCACATACTCTGTGGCGGTCTTGGGCTGCTGCCCTGCCTTCAGGGCCTTGTCTGTCTTGCGCTCAATTTTGCTGCGGACACTGCTGGCGGTCTTGACGGAATACTCCAGCCCCTCCATAGAGGTGCCCAGCTCATGGGCTATCTCCAGCATATCCATGGTAATAGCAGGTTCACTGGCTCTCGCTCTGTCATAGCTGGCCTGTGCCTGACTACCGCAGCCTACCAGCTGGTGATCTGTATCAGATTTGCTGCCGGAGACTACAATCTGGCCACTGCGGCTCTTGTAAGGAATGCCCCCTAGGCGGGTTACATCCGCTGTAGCCGTAATGGCGCCACCACTGAGAGCTATCAAGCTGGCTGCCTCTGCTGCTGTGCAGGTGCCTACAGAGCTGTTCATGGCTGACCAGGAAACGGCTGCGGCTATTAACAGCATCCGTCCCTTGCTTAATTTGTTCAGGCGGGTGACCTTGGCTATTTTATGTAAATTCATAAGAAAATCCTCCTTTACAACTATTATTGTATCAGGGGGATATGAAAACTCTCTGTAATGCTGTTTTTACTGGTCTGGATGAAGAATTATTTGGCCCTTGGCCAAGGTCTGAGGCACATCGATAAGCCGCTGATTGCGGCTGCCTCGAAACAGGAGGCTAATATCTCTCTGCTCCTCTATATATGGTCCATCCACCAGTACATCTATCTGTTGCAGCAAATGTCTTACTGCCTGCTGACGGCTTCCCAGCAAGGCTTCCAGGGTATAGCCTGTGTAGCACCAGATGGTCAATCCACTGCCCTTTAGCTCCCGCCCCAGCTCTGCCAGGACAGCGGCTTGACAAAATGGCTCTCCACCGCTAAAGGTGACTCCCTCCAGTAGGGGATTGTCCAAAATATCCCGCAGCAGCTTGGCTGGCTCTACCTGTCTCCCGCCATGAAAAGCATGTGTCTGAGGGTTGTGACAGCCAAAACAGTTATGGGGACAGCCCTGGGTAAAAATAGTGTACCGATAGCCTTCCCCATCTACAATGGATTCCCCTACAGTACCTGCAATCTGCAGCCGATGGGCTGGTACTGCCAACTGGGGAATCTCTGTGACTGTGGGATTAGTTAATAACGGCATGCTTTACCCGATCATGTTCCTCGGCCTTTTTGGCATTGTTCCAACGATCAATGGTGCCTACCAAATAGCCGGTAATGCGACGGATACGCTCAAATTTAGCTGGCTGCAGCTCATAATCCAGATTGATTTCCCCGTCCTCAGCAGGAGATATGCTCAGCTTGGCCAAATCTCCGTTGTTTTCCTGCTGAAGCATCTGGATGTAGCCAATAATCTCCTTCTTGGACATATCTTCCAAGCCTGTTACAGTTACGCTGATACCATTTACTAACATTAATCTCGTCCCTTTCATATCATAAATGCGCTGTAGAAAAATCTATAAAGTCTACATTTATGCGTATATTTTTGCATATATTGGAATTTACTTTTGTAATTACTTACACCAATATATTACTATATATAGTGTCATGTGTCAACATTGGATACTATATATAGTATTTGCTATTCACAACATATGCACAGGGACTATACAAGTTTCTGTATATTTATGCAAAGTTTATACACGAGTAACCAGCAGAGAATTCCCTTTTTTGTGTTGCTGGAACCCAAAATAAGGGCGAACAATCTGTATAAACAGACATGGTTATAAATTTCTGTGGATAAAATATGGGGGCTATTTGACTATATGCTTGCCACCATAATATTTGCTTTTCCAGTAGCTGTCATTTAGCTTGTCAATCCGTACTCCCTTGCTGGATGAGGCGTGGATAAACTCCCCTTGCCCTAGGTAAATGCCGCAGTGGGAGGCTCCCGGCTCATAGGTGGTGAAGAATACCAGATCCCCAGCCTCCAGCTTGCCGGCAGTCATGCTCTTGCCTAGCTTGTACTGCAAATCTGCTGTCCGAGGCAGCTTCATGCCGTTCTGGGCAAATACATACTGGAGGTAGCCGGAGCAGTCAAAGGCCTTGGGGGTATCTCCCCCGAACTGATAGGGCACTCCTATGTATTTTTTGGCGGTGGTCAGAAGCTGAGGCACCTGCTGGCGAGCCAAAAAGGGCTGACTCTCTGGCACATTAGTACCCTGCCCTTTGAGAGCTTCCCAGCTTTCCTCTATGTCCAGGCCTTCTCCTGCCATAGAGCCGCCTATATTCTCTACCCGGCCTGCCAGATTGGCATTCCGGCGGGCTACCTGTATGGCATTGAAGGTTTTGCGATCTACCACCCCGGTGATTTTGATTTTTTGATCCCGTTGAAAGGACATAACAGCCCGGTAGGTAGAATTGTCAAAGCTGCCATCCAGCTTGGCTATCTTGTAGCCTAGAAACTGCAGCTGCTTCTGTACCTGCAACACCTCCGGCCCCCTTGCGTCCTTTTCCAGATTCTGAAAGGCATAGGCTGAGCCTGCTTCCAGCATCAGGCTCAAACAAAGTGCTGTGCCTATTCCAACCCATTTTCCAAGAAACAAATTCGCCAGTCCCATAGTAACCCTCCATATTGCTTATTATAGGTTCTAAATTCATCACAGCAAGGTCATATATTTTCCGAACTCTCCTGCTGGTATTTTCAAAGCCTTCATGGCCTGCTCCGCCGTCATACTCATGGACTCCATCAAGTTCCTTATAGCTTCTGCCTTTCCCTCTCTACGTCCTTCACTTCTACCTTTACGTATACCTTCACGTCGTCCTTCAGCTATGTATTTCTCAATGACTTCACACATTTCATTCACTCCTTCCTCTATAGTTTTTAACAGCCGTTTACGAAAACCATTATCTACCATTGTACCATTTTCTCGAATAATCCTATCTACATGATACAACGCCTTGCCAGACTTGTACATATCAAATTTAGATATGTGTACCAGCATCCATCCCCCTCACAGTAATCATGTAATATATTTCCCAAATAAAAAACTCCTTCAGAAGCCATCCATACCAATGATTCCTGAAGGAGCATTTACTATATATAATTTTTAGCTTTGCAACACAGCGACTACTCTAGCCTGAAATTCTTCCAGCTTTTCAATATAGCTATCCACAATAATCT
>SAMEA3663076__coassemble_2175_pt1 | contig 5882 bp, 3 predicted proteins | sample SAMEA3663076__metabat2_low_PE_024 | metagenome-assembled genome bin SAMEA3663076 (sample SAMEA3663076) | pig gut metagenome | biome: pig gut; feature: pig-associated habitat; material: faeces | place: France | collected 2012
ACCGATGCCAGTAACCCTGACTACACCATTGCTAATATCCGTAGCAGCCATGGCTACACTGGACAAAGCAAGTACACACACAGCCAGCAAAACACTAAATAACCTTCTCATGGATTTCATAACAATTCCCCCTTAAATCATTAAAAATATATAATTTCAGGCACGGATTACTTTTTCCGCCTGCCCTCCAACGACATAAACCTCAGAATACCGCAACTTGCTTTATTCTCCGTAAGCCACCGTGCAAAATGATACACGCACCAGCAACAAGCACAGTCCGTGTATAAACAATTTTATCATTCTCCCTCCCAAAGTTACTACTCATAACGCTTTATTCAGTCATTGTTTATTCACTTATATAGTAGTACTTTTTCCTCTGCAGCGCAAGACTTTTAGCCCATTTTAATAAAATTCTAATGTTATGCAACTTTTCTAATATATCTCTAATCTGCACACTATTTGTCACATTTTCTTATTGCAAGGCGGATGCCTTTTCCTCTGCCAGCACCTGCTCTATCATATCATGAATCAGCTTCGCATACTGTACCCTGCCTTCACTGTTAGGATGAATGCCATCTTCCGTCAGCCATTCCGGATGCTGAGAAATCAAGCCATACCAATCCACTTCATGCACATTGCCATGTTCAGCCGCCAGCTTTTTGATGTAATTATTGTTTGTTTCCTGCCATGTTAAATGCGGACAATACACATTCACCCAGAAAATATGGCGGGAGTCGCCAAGATTCTCCAGCAGCTGCCTGGTCTGCACCTCATACCGCTCATAACCTGCGATCGGACCATTGGTACCAAGGGCAATAACCACCAGATTGCCCAGCCTGCCCTGAGCTTCAAACGCCTTTGCCGCATCCAGGCCACCACCTACATAACGTGATACCTCTGCATCCACATAACAGGCCGGTAGCAATTCCCTAATCCTGCCTGATGAGCCGAGCATCACAGAATCACCGATACAAACTGCGCCAGATAAATCAATCTGCCCTTTGGCAGCCTCTATTCTGGCGTCCTTTGCCTGTTCGGCAGCCAGCTCATTCTGCCGTGCTTGTTCAGCTTCCTCCTCTGCCAGCTGAGCCTGCAGCTCTGCCACAGCAGATGCCTTGGATTCCGCAGATGCCGCAATTCCGCAGCAGCCATATCCCATCACCAGCATACTGCACATACTGAGCACTACAAAGCAGGCAACTCGCACCATTGCCATCGGCTTTGCCCGGAAAGGCAATTCCCTACTAAGCAAACAATCCGTAACTGCATCTGACCAGACAGCCAGCAGCAGAATAAGTGCTACTTCCAGAAAATACCAGCCAGGCATTTTATCCCATCCCATGCAGCTAAAAAGCAATATCACAGGATACTGCCATAGGAAAATGCCGTAGCTTCTTTTGCCTATCCAACGAAATCCCTGCATATCCAGCAAAGCACCAAAAGGCAATCCCCTGTCCTCTGTCAAGCGCAGCAGCAGGCAAAAAAGCAATGTCATTGCCAGCATGCCCCCCTGGTAGACCAGCGGATTTTGCCCATCCAAAGTAAAGTATGCAATAACCGTAATGGCCAGCATCCCCACAAAGGCTGCACAGGAAATCTTCCTGAGAAGCTCAGACTTCATGACATGCGGCCCTGCTTCTGCACGCTGCAAGCCCATGACCGCACCAAACAGCAATGCATATATCCTCATATCAGTACCATAGTATAGCCTCGTCACATCGTCACCGGGCACATAAGACAACGGCATAACACAGGCAGATGCAAGCCCCAAAACCGCCATAAAAAGCAGGGCTGCCCTTGTACCAAAAAAGCTCTGCAGCACAGCATAGAAAAAAAACAGAACCGGCCACAAAAGATAATATTGCAGCTCAATCCCCATAAACCACAAATGAGTAAAAGGCGAGGTGTTGATCAGCCGCGTAAAATAATCTGCATTCTGGGCAATCTGCCACCAGTTATTGTACCCCAGCAGCACCGAAACAACCTCCGGCCTTACTGCTGCTACCACATCCGGCACCAATAAATAGTATGCCCCTGTAGAAACCAGCAACACCAGCAAAAGTGACGGATAAATTCTTTTGATTCTCCGCCAGAAATAACCTGCCACGCTGAAACTGCCCTGGGCCAGCTGCCTGCTACATGTATATGCAAGCAGATAACCACTCAGCACGAAAAACAAAGAAACACCCATGTAGCCACCCGGAACCGCCTCCGGGAACATGTGAAACAGCGTAACTCCAACGATAGCCAGCGTCCTCAGCCCATCCAGGCCCTCAATACGCCCTCCGCCTTTACCGAGGCCGTATGCATTTGCTTTTTGATAAACCTTTAGCATAAAAAATAATCATTTCTCCTTATGATGAAATTATATAGAAATTTGCTTTACGCTGTACATTGTATAGAGCGGCAACTATTCTGTCAACTGCAAATAGCTACATTAGTTATTTTCCTTACTTCTAACTATTTAAGCAAATACTGTCACTAATGCTACAACAAAAAACGTAATACGAACGGCCTGAACAAAAAATCCCTTTTTTCCTCTAAATCATCCGCAATAATTATCAAACACAATTAATATACCACCTGCTCTATGCTAAACCATTGGGCAGCTTCATCCCAACGCAAGATGAACTTCCCTGCGTCTTTATATGCTTCCCTTGGTGCTGTCAATTGATAATTGATAACAATAGCATCCCTATCTATCCAAATCTCATTGTAATAAGGAGCATACTTACCAGCAGTAGTGCCATACTCATTTTTGTGCCTATCAAAATATCTTTCGTTGATATCATCACAATCTATATATTTAACAAATTTGCCATCATTCTGCTGTCCTAAAAATATATAATTTGTGGCACTAGCTATAGAGCCATAAGATTTAATTACATAAAATATCCTTTCACCACGCTTCAATGTGTATATTTCATATCCATAATCAAAAAAATCACATGCCTGCCTATTTAACGAAGTACTAGTACCAAATAAAAATACATGCTTTCCTTTACGTTCATGGTCGGACATCTTTGCACTATTCTGGGCAAAATCATAATCGCAATACAAAGCATCCTTACCTTTCCCCAATATGACTGTACCTTTTTCGTACCCATAATCGCCAGGCTTTTTATGATATTTACTCACGTATCTACTACCTTTATTATGATAATCCCCATCAAAATGAAATCCACTCAATGGATCTGTACTAATATCCCCTATTTTAACCAATTGAGAAAACCCAACAGCAAACACACTATTAGCAAACAAAAAACACATAACCAAAGAGAGCAATAACGTATATATCTTTCTCATACCAACATCTCCATATATAAGCGTGTAATATATAAAATAAGCTACATCTTGAACGGTATATTATACATATCGTTAATATCAATATGCCACTTGCTCTACACTAAACCATTGGGCGGCTTCATCCCACTTGAAACGAAATTCGCCTTTTGCACCATATTCAGTGCTATAGTAAAATATTAATGTATCTCCGCTTACACTGGATAGCTCATAAGATGGGATAGTATATCGATTGCGTTGTTTGGAAAAATAAATATCTGTCAACCTTTCACTGTCAATATATCTATAAAATTTCCCTGCATACCACCCAAACATCTGAAATGATTTTACGCTAATTGCACTTGAATGTCGTAATAAATGTTCTTTTTACCGTAACTGTATCCTTCGCTATGCGATAATCATAATGATTTAATTTACAGAAGGCCTGGATATGGTGCATTATATTTTCTTTTTGAGAATCTAAATATATATCCTCGGAAAATCTATTAAGATTATAGCATTGTGCTAAAGCTGTTCCACCTTTTAATATGAAACTCTCCGTTTGTTCGTTAATATAGCTTAGGAATTCTTTGATAACTTTTCCATGTAAGTCACGCCAATTTACTTCCATTGTCCACACTCTCCTTGTAAGTGAGCCACTTACGAAAATATTCTTTTCCCATAAATTCATCTATTTTGTTCCATATGGGAAGATCCTTCATATAGAGGACTTTGGAAAAGATTTCCGGTGTATATTATAGGCTGCCTTCACTTTCACGCCAATCCAAATCTTTCCACCTAAGAGCAGATTGATGCCAATCACCGCTGGTGTCTAAGCTGCATTGTAGGTTAAGGGCATGAATCCCCGATAGATACTGCATATATATCCCCCCATATAGCTATTATACTGCAATATTGGTTATTAGATTGAAATATTTCTTATGTTTATGTATAATATTTCCTGTAAGAGGTGTACCTACACGGTAGGCGGTTAATCCTGCCCCTGAAAGGGGGCTTGCCTATGACTTTGTATGATTTTTTGACACTGGTTTTTCTGGTGACTATCTGCATTGTTGCATTAAAGGCATAAGAAAATCCGCCTAATGTTCCACGACCAGACGGATTTCTTAATAAGTTCGTTTTATACTGTCGGGGCAACCGTCTATCGGTGCTCCTCTTATTTTTATTATATCCTGCAATCGAATTAATTGCAAGACTTTACGAAATAATTATGCTATAATGCCATAACGGTAGGCGGTTGGCCCTCTACGGAGGGACTGTTACCCTCCGATTATATAGAAACCGGCTTACCGGAATACGTATAGGAGGGCATGATGCCATGTCTATTTTTGATTTGAGCTGTGTACTTGGTTACACAGCAACCATTTTTAGCCTCGGCTACATGTTGGGTAAAGATGCCCATAAACAGAAATAACCGCCCATTGCCTGCAAGCTAAGCGGTTACTTCTAACACATTAGTGAACGGGCCAACCGTCTATCGGCAGCACCTTCTTTATGTTTATTATACCTTTCAGGGCTGTTAATTGCAAGTCCCTAGAAAAAAGAAAGATATAAGCTATAAAGGGGCATATTCTGTCCTTTTATAGCTTATTGGTATATTTTATTTTTCTAAGTAATGATTCATCATTTTTTCAATACTTTCCCGCATGGATTCTCTAAACCAGGCTGGCTCTAATATTTCCACATATTCAGCCTGTGTCAGAAACCACATCTTTGCCCCCCTCTCATATACCTTGGCTTGAATTACAGTACCTTCCTCATCCTTGGAGATAACCTCCGCATTAGGCAGTCTATCCAAAACTGCTTCCAAGGATATGCCGGTATATTTGAATTTTACATCCATTAAGGTTCCCATGCTCATGAATTGAATTTCCTGTCGAAATATCCCCTCCTGAAATCTGCTATTGTATTCGATTCGAAACTTCTTGTCCAATACCTCGCATTCCCCGAATCTATCTACCCGAAAAGTAATAACCTCATCATTGGCATCTCCTACCACTTTGGCCAGCAGATAAAAATACATCTCAGAAAACATTATCCCCAAAGGCATCAGCTCCACAGGCTCATATTCCTTATTCCTGATTCTTTTGTAGGTTGCCCGCAGACATTTTTGCCTTTGCTTGGCATCCATCATCTTCCAAAGCATATCTCCCATTGGTTTGGCATTTTGTGTTGCCTTATAATAGAACATTTCATTTTGAATTAACTGCCTTATTTTCTTCTCGGATGTTTTGCTGCATTGCAAAAGTATTTTTTCCAGCAGTCTCTGTAATTCGTCCTTAGTCAGGCCTCTGCTTTCCAATAATATAACAGCAATTAACAAAATTTCCTTTTCATCCAGCATAATATTACTGCGATTGCGCCAGAAATAAGATTTTTGGATTCTGCTGTATTCTATGTTTTCCCCCTCAGCCTGATCATAATTATCAGCAATATATGTCCTTAGTTCCTCAATATCCCGCTGCACACTTTTAGCCGTAATGCCGAATCTATCCTGCAATTCTCGCGAATTAAGTCCAGCCCCTCTTTGCAGCATATCAAACATTTTTAGCAATCTGATACTTCTGTCGGTTTTTTCC
>SAMEA3663076__coassemble_2278_pt1 | contig 5644 bp, 3 predicted proteins | sample SAMEA3663076__metabat2_low_PE_024 | metagenome-assembled genome bin SAMEA3663076 (sample SAMEA3663076) | pig gut metagenome | biome: pig gut; feature: pig-associated habitat; material: faeces | place: France | collected 2012
CTTAACTCCCTCCTAAGAGGAGGGAGCCTTAGCCCCCGTTAGCATGGGGTAAAATGAGATTTATTCAATGGTAGCTTTATCCTGCCACTGAAACTACTCCAATGGGAGATGAAAAAATGAAGATTACCAATGTAAATATTTATCATGAAAACCATGTGTTTCAGCCCGGGTGTATTGAGATTCAAGGAGAAAAAATTTCTGCTGTGCATTTCTCGGATACTAATACTCTTAATGAGGAAATTATTGATGGCCAGGGCTGCTATGCGATTCCCGGTCTAGTGGATATACACTTTCATGGCTGTATGGGCGCAGACCTTTGTGATGCAAAGCCAGATAGCCTGCCTATTATGGCAGAATATGAGGCTTCCCAAGGTGTAACCACCATTTGCCCAGCCACTATGACCATGTCTGAGGCTGAACTGCACAAAATCATGCAAAATATTGGCAGCTATCAACCAACCTCTCACAAAGCAGCTCATTTAGCCGGTATCAATATGGAGGGGCCTTTTATTAGCAAAAAAAATAAGGGTGCTCAAAAGGAAAGCAATGTTATTCCTTGCTCTGTTTCTCTCTTTCGCCAGCTAAATCGGGAAGCTGGTGAGAGAATCAGGCTGGTGGATATTGCCCCAGAGGAGCCAGGGGCTATGGAATTTATTGAGGCTGTCAAGGATGAGGTCATAGTATCTCTGGCCCACACTGTAGCAGATTATGATATAGCTATGGAGGCATTTCAGCGGGGAGCCAATCATGTAACCCATCTCTACAATGCCATGAATCCTTTCCATCATCGCAGGCCCGGGGTACAGGGAGCTGCCTTTGACAGCGGTGCCTTTGTAGAGCTGATTTGTGATGGTGTGCATATTCATCCAGCGATGGTAAGAGCCATGTTCCAGCTCTATGGCAGCGACCATATTTGTCTCATTAGTGACAGCATGAGAGCGGCTGGCCTAGAGGACGGAGATTATACTCTTGGGGGACAGGCTGTAAAGGTGGAAGGCCCTCGGGCTACTCTGGCAGATGGTACCATTGCCGGCTCTGTTACCAATTTGATGAAATGTCTGAAAAATGTGGTACAGAATATGCATATTCCTTTGGAGCAGGCTGTAGAAAGCGCCACCGAAACTCCCGCCAAATCCATAGGCATCTTCCAGCACTGCGGCAGTATCTCAGTGGGCAAAACAGCAGATATTGTCCTGCTAGACAAAGAACTAAATGTGCAAAAAATTATTCTTGCTGGGAAAAAAATATTATGAATACCAAGAGTACCCCGCTTTCGGAGTGATGACCGAAAACGGGGTACTTTCTTTTTTGTTCCAGCATCAGTCCCCGGAATCTGGTGGCAAAGCTATCTGCCATATATACCTTTAATTCCTTACCATTAATTTCTAAAGCAATATTTTTCATCATACCATCTTTCCTAAAACCCAAAAACCTGCTGTTCAATCCAATACAGGAAAAACAGCAGGCATTTTTTATTTGATAAAATTATGCATCAAGCTTATCAGGGAAGGCAGCAGTACTATAACAAAGTCAGCTCCTGCACCTCACAGCGGTCTGCCAACATGCGCATGGCCTGCCTGCACGCTGACACAGAGCAAATCCAAAACCTCTGGCAGATGAAATAGCCACCCTGGAAAGCCGCCGCCAGCGCATCCAGGATTACCTTGATTCCACCAAGAAGGATGACACCGTCTCTGAGGAAGAACGTGCCCGGCTGAATTTTTCCATCAAGGCTCATGAGAGGAAAATTGAACGGCTGAAAGGACTATTACGATGCAAAACTTGAAACAAAGAACATTAATACGCTAGCTTTATGAACAATCATTCAAATAAAGCGACTAAGGAGTGAGCAGCATGAGCAAGATTTGGGATGAACTTTTAGAAAAGAGCAAAGAGCTCGGAATTTATGAAGGCGAACGCCATAAATATATCAATACTCACGAATCCAACAAAATCTCAAAGTATATAGCAACTAAAGCAAAAACAGGGCAGGACGGAGACAGGCATACATCTCCCCTGCCCTGTTCAGTTTCAAAAAGCATATAGCATCAGAATCCTGCTCCATTTGCCCCAATGTTCCACCTCAAGACAGGCTTGCCACATAAATGCCGTACCATCAAACAAGCCCTAACAATTCAACACTGTCATGACCGCTGTTTTTCATATAACGCACCATTGTAAATCCGCTTCAGCTGTGCATATTCATCACTTATGACACTATACTTTACCTCATAAGAGGATGAAGTAACACCGATGGCATCAAAAATCGTGTGCATAATATAATCCGTACGGTACGGACGATGCACAGCACCCTTGATTCTTGCCCAGACGTCAGGATTTTGCTCCTTGTAGCTAGGAGATGCCCAGACGATAAATGGCACCTCAATCATGTGATAGCTGCCCTTTTCCTCCGAGCTGTGCCCAGCAAAATCCCCTGTATCATACAAATCCATACCATGATCGGAAATATAGAAAACTATCGCGTTCTTATCCTCAAAGCGGCGTATGATTTCATCCACTACATAATCATTATAATACACGGCATTATCATACTCAGACTGCATCTTCTTCTGCTCGTCACTCTCCCCCGGCTCATCCTCCGCCGTAAATTTAGCAAAAGATTTTGGATAGCGGCGCCGGAAATTCTCGTGGGTACCCTCCAGGTGGATGGTATAATACTGCTTGGGCTGCTGATTTAACTTCAGATAATCATCCAGCAACGGCAATAATTTTTCGTCATACTCGGCAGCTGCCACACCGCCACCAGCAGCACTGCCGGAAATATGCAGAAAATGGCAGGTATCAGAACGCTTGGCATAATATCTGTCAAAATTTCCCCATCGTCCTACCGGCTCCTGATTTGAAAGCCATACCGCATAATACCCCGCCTTGCGAAGAATATCAATCATATTGGGATACTTATACCAACATACATTCTCGTCCCGTTCCTTTGTAGATGTATTGAACACCATTGACATCACATTTGCCGTACCATTTCCACAGGATATGGTATCATCAAAAACAGCCAGCTCCCCCTTGGCATGGCGTGACTTCAAATAAGGCGATGTATCCAGATGATAACCATACAAGCTCATATGATTTCTATCAGTGGATTCCCCTAGAATAAATACCACATATGGAATCTGCCTCGTACCGGCATCCACACTTTCCTTTGCCGCCAATTCATCCAGGGTTACATAAACAGTTTCCTCATTCCCCATATTGGCAACACCAAGCAAAAAATCATGGGTAATGCGCAAAATGTTCAAATGACTATAAACTGTATCAAAAAAGACACTCTCGCGAACAAACTCCATGTCCCTTTGCATGCCGATATACGTTACATAACTCTGAATCCCTATAAGCACGTTGCTGACCAAAGCAAAAAACAACGTAATACACATCAGGCGGCACCCTCGGCGCCCCAAGCTGTGCCTTCTGACAAAAACGGCCAAACCTACGCAAGCCACAACCGCCAGCAAAAGTACAATACATACTTGAAACTTATACACATAAGTTTCCAAAAACTCCAGTGCCGTGCTGGGGTCAGTTCCCATCAAAATCATCAGCTTCGATGTATCCAGTATGTCCTCATACTGATACATGATAAACCAATCCGCTACACAGGTAACCCCAGCATATCCAATAAGCAAAAAAGCGCACATATACTTCATCCATTTCCACTGGAAGCAATGAAAAAAACATGCCAGCAGAAAAATCCACAGCACCCCCGGCAATAAGCTTGCCAGGCTCACAACCACCCGCCGCCACTGTTCCATATTGCCATTGACCAAAAAATATGCACCGGCTATGCTGGAATTAAACACAAACAACCAGCAAATCAGGCTGCGCTCCCCATTAAAAACCCCGGATAACTTTTCAAAAAGCCGCTGGCCAGCCTTTCTCAGCTTTTCCCTAGCCCCGAAACTAAAACAAAATCTTAATCTCAAGCCTACCATCTCCCATCCACATAAATCAAAGAGTGTATAACCTTATTATAACTGCCATACATATCTGCGGCAACTATTATGCCTTATCATATAATTTTTTCTTTCCTAACTTAATTGCCATATATACCCCATGCAAAAAGGGATGTGACACATAAACACATCCTTAGAAACACTTAAATCGGCGTTTTCTGCTGGTTGGAAGCCTCGATATTCAGTTAAAATACCTAAAACTCCATTGAAATCATTACGTTCTCCCACACAAAATTATCCAAATAATTGGGACTAAAGACTATTGCCAAACCAAACCATTTCAGAATATTATAGATTGTATAGGACGAACGTTGCAGAGGGAGGTAATATGTTGATTGCATTAAAAAAATATATAACAGGCATGTCTGCCAGGGCACAAAAGGGGCAAATTATTGTATTTACAGCATTCCTGCTGCCATTGCTGATAGCAGCCACCGGCTTTACTGTAGATTTCGGCAATATGTACATGCACAAAGCAAGGCTGCAAAATGCAGCAGATGCGGCAGCCATAGCCGGAGGGCACAGCTTCGTGCAAAACAATGATACACTGAGTAATCATCCTCATGCAGATGAAGCGGCTGAAAAATCCATCGCCCTTAACCATCCCCAAATTGCGGATGTAAAACGTGATTACAGAGCCAGAAACACAGAACAGAATATAACCATTTACCGCGTACATCTGACGGAAGCCGTGCCAGTTTATTTTCTCAGCTTTTTTGGTGTGGGAGATTCCACTAATGTCACTGCTGAAAGCTTTGCTCAGATAGCCTATACAGGGGGAAGCAGCGGCGGTTCTCTATTCGATAACCTTTTTTCCTATGGAAGCGGCGGGTTCAGATCCATCAATGCCAGCCAAAATCCTGATAATCCTTCTATTTCCCAAATTTTAGATGCCTCATTCTACCAAGGTCAAATTGTCGGTATGGGGGCGGATGCAGATATGACAAAAAATTACCGCCATGAACTATTGAATCTCAATGCAAAGACTCATTATCAGAATGGTTCCTTTACTTCTATGCAGGATGCCATCAATTACTCAAATGCACATCCCGATGACACGATGATCGTTACTCCGGAGCAGGATTTAAATACCAGCCTTGATTATAAATTGGCCGAAATCCTCGGTAATGCAAAAGCCGACTTGGCAAAAAACAAGCTGATATGGACTAACGAGAATAATATCGGCAACATAAAAGCTCAGGTTATGTCCAAGGACATAGATTATATCTACAATCCAACCACCGATACACCTCAGTGGGGACCTGGCAATACAGAATTAAAAATAAACGACTATATTCCTGCTAATGGAGCTGACAAGGATACTCCTCTTTTCGTCGTAGTTGATCCGCCAAAAAATCCTTGGTATGACGGCGAAGGATGCTACGGAACGCACAAATTGACTTTGCAGGGCTATAACATGCCTGCTGACAGCCGTCCTATCGTATATGTATATACAGGCACAGGCACCATCAATATAGAAGCAAACAATGCCACCTTCTATGGGGCCATTTATGCCCCTTATGCCAATATACACATGAATGATCAGGGACTTACCTTCCATGGCTCCATCTTGTCTAAAGGCTTGGAAATTACAGGCAAAAGTACCTACATTTATAAAAAATTCCTAAGTGATAGTGCAGGCACAGGCAGCAGTGGCAGTGGCA
>SAMEA3663076__coassemble_3576_pt1 | contig 3907 bp, 6 predicted proteins | sample SAMEA3663076__metabat2_low_PE_024 | metagenome-assembled genome bin SAMEA3663076 (sample SAMEA3663076) | pig gut metagenome | biome: pig gut; feature: pig-associated habitat; material: faeces | place: France | collected 2012
ATAAGCTAAAGAATAAAATACCGTGGGACACACGGAAATCTACGCTTGGGGAGAGTGTGTAAGACATATATGCCACGGCCTATATGCAGTGCTCAAGGAACCAAGAACCCCCTGCCTTTAGGCATGGGGAGTGTCAAATGATGAAAGGGGTATTTTTATGGTAACAATGCAAAAAATTGCCGAGCTGTGCGGTGTTTCTCGTGGTACAGTAGATAGAGTAATGCATGGCAGGGGTAGGGTTAGCACCGAAACCGCTGCTCATATCATGCAGATTGCCAAGGAGCTGGGCTATGAGCCAAATCCCGCTGGCAAGGCGCTGGCAGCCCGCAAAAAACAGTCTCATGTGGCGGTTATTTTACCTTCTGAGGGAAATCCCTTTTTTGATGAGGTAATCAGAGGGCTGCAGACCTCTGCTGAATTTTATAGCAGCTATGGGTTAAAGATGGAGCTATACACCATGAAGGGATATAATGCCCAAATTCAGCTTGATATACTAAATAGGGTTAGCCAAAGTGTAGAGGCCTTAATTATTGATCCTATTGATGATGAGTCTATTCGAGAGGCCTTGGACAAATTGGTGGATGAGGGAAAATTCATAGTTACGGTGAATAATGATGCCTCTACTACCAAAAGACATTGCTATGTAGGGGCTGATTATGAGAATAGTGGTATTACAGCCTGTGCTTTGCTGGCGGCTTTGACTAAGGCCAGGGCAAATGTTGGTATTGTGCTGGGAGATAGACAGGTATTAGGCCATTGCAAACGATTGGAAGGGTTTTGCCAACGCATGGATTCATTGCCTGATTTTCATGTGGCCGCAGTGGTGGAAAATGAGGATGATGATATTTGTTCCTACGATAGAACCAAGGCTATGCTGGCAGAGAATCCCAATATTACAGCCCTTTATCTGGCTGCTGGTGGTGTATACGGAGCCTGCCGTGCTGTTATGGAATTGCCAGTGGCCAAAAGGCCAATGGTCATAGCCGTAGATAGCGTACCCACCACTGTAGAAATGATGAAAAAAGGCATTATTACAGCTGTTATCTATCAGCATCCATATCGTCAGGGCAGAAGAGCCATGGAGGTGGCCTTTGAATATCTGATTAATGGCCGTCAGCCTCGATATGATGAATATCTGGTAAAGAATGAAATCAAATTATTGGAAAATTTATAATTTTAGGTATAAAAATAGGACTTCCGCCTTTTGGTGGAAGTCCTTATTATTATAATTCCTTTACCCAGCCACGGAAGGCGCGGATAATATTGCCAGCAGGCATAGCATCTAACTGTTCATCAGTCAGGTCTGCTGGAATCATAGGAGCCAAGGTGGCAGCAGCAGCTAAAAATTCCTCCAGAGTCATATCGCCTAGAAGTGGCTGTACAACCTCAAATGCCTCCTGTGGGCTTTTGGCAGCAGAAAGCTTCTGAAGCATTTCTGGATTCTGCATAATGGTGGCACCAATCTGCATAAATTTCTCAGGTATCATTCGATCACATTCCTTCAAAAGTATTTTTTCAATATATAGAAATATTATAGCAAATTTGTCACTGTTTGAAAATCCTCGGCCTATATTTTTCCGCAAAGTTTATTAAGATAGGAAAAATGGTTAAAAAAGTAAAACAAAATAAAAACTTGAGGTATTATCTGGAGAAATGGTGTATAATATTTGGTAGTGTGTTATTATATATTGAAATTAAAAGGAGAACCATATGACTGAGAATTTGGAAAAGCTGTTAAAGGCTATTACCCACAAGCATGTTTATATACAGACGCATAATTTTCCAGATCCAGATGCCATTGCTTCGGCCTATGGACTTCAGCAGTTGTTGAAATATTTTGATGTGGAGGCTACGGTTTGTTATCAGGGCGCCATAGAGAGGTTTAACACTAATTATATTATAGATAAGCTAAATATAAAGTTCAGTAAGCTGGTGGATATAAATGAGGCTTTGCAGGGTGATGACGAGGTTATTCTAGTGGATGCCCAGAAATTCAACGGCAATATTGAGAATATTACCGGGGAGGAAATAGCTAGTATAGATCATCATCCTATCTTTGTTCCGGCAGAATACCGTTTTGCAGATATTCGGCCAGAGGTAGGAGCTTGTGCTTCCATGATTGCCAGTTATTTTTTTGATAATGATGTGCCTATGGACAACAAAACTGCCCTGGTATTGACCTTTGGCATCCGCAGTGATACGGCTAAGCTTTCCAGAGGTGTCAGCCAACTGGATATGGATATGCTGAATAAGCTTTTCCCTCTTTGTGATAAGGATGTTATTTATTATTTGGAAAATTCTGAGCTGGAGTTTTCGGATTTGCAGGCTTACGCCAAGGCTACTGAAAGTATTCAGCTTTATGATGGCAATGTAGCCTTTGCCTTTGCCGGAGAGAATTGCCAGGAGGCTTTGGTGGCTTCGGTGTCAGATTTTATTCTGAGTCTGCGGGAGGTTTCTTTCTGTGTGGTATATTCCCGGAAGAATAAGGGTTTGAAGTACTCCGTTCGCTCTATTAATGGATTGGATGCTGGGCGGATAACGGCCAAGTCCTTGGCGGGGCTTGGTTCTGGTGGAGGACATCAGATTATGGCAGGAGGATTTGTGCCTTTTACTGGGACAGATAGCCAGTTTCAGACCTTGGTAGAAACCATTAGGGAAAATTTCCTACAGGAAGTTAGATTGGCTAAAAAAAATAAAAATCTCTAAAGTAATTCAAAACAATTTGTGTTTTTGTTGCTAAAAAAAGGAAATAAATATATAATGAGATAAAGTGAGCGTGAATGCAATACAGCTTCTTTATAGGAGGTTAGAGATGATGAAGTTACAGATTCCTTACAACAAAATCCAAATGAATATTGAAATTCCAGATGCTAATTTTCAGGGAGTGTTGGAGAGCCATCCAGCTGATTGCGTTATGGAGGGGACAGAGCAGGAAATTGTGGAACGGGCACTGTATAATGCCATATGCCAGGTATTGCTTCTGCCACTACGGTAATGGCCAATCATTGCAGTGAATTTATTGCCAGTCCTTATGCCAGAACTGGTATTTTGAAGAATAATCCTATTCACAAGGATATGCTTTATGCGGCTCAGCAGGCAGGTTTGGCCTTTATTTTGAATGTGGTTATTAATGCAGAGAAGAAGGTTATTGCTGCTTTGCAGGGGATAGCGAGAAGGCACATCTTACGGGATGTGAATATGTTTTGAAGATGGCAGAGGTTAAGGCCCAGCCAGCGGATATTGTGGTTACTACCAATGGAGGTTACCCTCTGGATCAGAATATCTATCAGTCCGTTAAGGGAATGACAGCTGCTGAGGCTAATTGCAAGAAAGACGGCGTTATTATTATGGTTTCTGCTTGCAATGATGGCCATGGTGGACAGTCTTTCTATGAAAATTTGCGAGATGTAGAAAGTCCTCGTGCCTTGCTGGATCGCATAGCCAAAGTGCCACGGAATGAGACTATTCCGGATCAGTGGGAAATGCAGATTCTGGCTAGAATTTTGGATAAATTCGCAGTTATTATGGTAACGGATATGTGCAGTCCTGAGATGATAAAGGAAATGCATATGGAGCATGCCTATACCTTTGAGGATGCTTTGCAGCGTGCCTTTGAATTGAAAGGCAAGGATGCAGGGGTAGTGGTGATTCCTGACGGTGTTTCTGTGATTGTGAGACAATAGGTTTATATGCTGCTTTGTGATTCAAGTAGAAAATAAAAACATATAGCTAAAAATCCATAAAAAGTATCAAAATCTGGGAGGGTAGTATTCCTAAAATTTTGATACTTTTTTGTTGCTAAAATCCTTTAAAATTTTATTTAATTAGCAGGATTTTTTTATTTATTGTTGAATATAAAATCATAGCATAAAAATTTGGGCTTTTAGGATGATTTATTGTATAATGT
>SAMEA3663076__coassemble_8254_pt1 | contig 2151 bp, 2 predicted proteins | sample SAMEA3663076__metabat2_low_PE_024 | metagenome-assembled genome bin SAMEA3663076 (sample SAMEA3663076) | pig gut metagenome | biome: pig gut; feature: pig-associated habitat; material: faeces | place: France | collected 2012
AGCATCTTTCTCTTCTTTTTCATTCCATTCAAACCCAAACATATCTATCACCTCTGTGCCGCAAGGCCTCCCAGTGCCCTACTACCATTTATTCCTAAAATTCTTAATTTATTTAATTTATATTTCCCTGCTGTCTGCGTAGATATTGTCCAAACTGGGGTACAGTGAAGTCTAGCTTGCCATAGTTTGCTGCATATATGAAGCCCTTATGGATAAGTTGTGCCCTAACGGCAGATATGCGTTGCTGAGTTACGCCCAATATTTCTGCAACATTTTTGATGGTGCAGGGGAGTTCGCCGCATTCTACCATGGCTAGCATAAAATCTAATTCTTTTGTGGTTGCCTTGTCATAGCGTACTCTGAAGAAGCCAGAATCCAGGCTTTTTTCAAAGTCATTATAGGCGGCAACAGCAATTTCGTCTGTTATTATGTCAGAATTATGCCTATGCTTCCAGATCCATTTGCCATATTCCTGAATAAAATACGGATATCCCTCTGTTGTGGATAGAATATGATTAATGGCTTTTGGTGTATATGCAACACCCATTTCTTTGGCTGGATATACCAGAGCTTTTTCGGCAGCTATGGCATCAAGAGAATCTATCTCCACAAAACTAAATAATCTCTCAGCATAAGATTTAGCCACACCTACGAATTTGGCAATCTTAGGTAATCCTGCAGCGTAGATAATAATAGGGTATCCTTTCTGATTTGAGCGATGTAAAGCACGAATCAATCCTTCCAAATCTACTTGATCAAGATACTGAATTTCATCAATAAAGAAAGCAACCCCTTTTTTGTTTTGCTTTGCCACCTCTCCTAAAGCTAAAAATAATTCTGTCATATCATTAGATATGTTGCCTGTATTGGCTAAGCCTTGTATGGGATCTACAGCTATTTCTGTAGCAAAATCTCCTTGAGAGTATTTTATGGAAAAGGATTTTAGTATCCCAAGTGCTCTTTTAACGTAGGATTCCAATTGTTCCTTGACACTTAGCTGTTTCATAAGCTTATATACACTGAGAGCAAGCTCTGACTGAAAATTATTTTTGCCATGTTCCGGAATTTCCATGTATTCCTCTGGAATCATTAGGGCCTTGGCTATACTTTCTACTTTATTCAAAAGTACTGTTTTGCCCACACCTCTCAGCCCATAATAAATCACGGAACGAGCAGGATAGCCATAAGAGATAGTTTCCAGCTCTTCTTTGGCCTTTTCTATATCCTCATCCCGGCCAGCAATATAGGCAGGAGCTGCTCCAGCTCCTGGGAAATATGGATTTGGTTTCATGGTATACCCCACCTTTCTTTTTAATCTATTATATATTATTTCAAGTGATAAATCTATATAACAGCTTATATCTTCTTAGATTTTCAATATACAACATTACCTGTAGTAAACTATAAAGTAAAAAGGATGAGTTATATGACCTATGAAATGAAATTACAGGAAATGCAAGATTTTGGTTACAATAAAGGCAAAACAGATGGCAATTTCGTTCCGGCTACCGCACCTCATAAGGGTGCAACTTACGGAACATCACAAAAATAATGTTCCGTATCTTGTTCCGGCTACCGCACCTCATAAAGGTGCAACTCACGGAACATCACAAAAATAATGTTCCGTATCTTGTTCCGACTACCGCACCTCATAAAGGTGCAACCCACGGAACATCACAAAAATAGTGTTCCGTATCTTGTTCCGCCTACTGCCCCTCTAAAAGGTGCAACTCACGGAACACTGCAAAAATAGTGTTCCGCTTTGTGTTCCGGCTACCGCACCTTGTACCGCACCTTCAAAAGGTACTAAGGAGGTGCAGTGACATTCTCTTATCCCTTATGCCGCAAGGCCTCCCAGCGCCCTAATATAAAGAAAAAGAAAAGAAAAAAAGATTTCCGTTTTGCTAGTTTAACCTAGTTCGATAGTATACATTCTGATAGCTAACCTTAGTATGAAAGTATACATATTTATGGTATCTATTGTATTTCCAGTATATATCTCTGTACGATATTCCTTTATTCTAACCAAATTCATATATAACTGCTGTATAAGTTAGTATCACAAAAATAAGGTCAAATCTACATCGCAATGTCGATTTGACCTTAAAAATTCAGTGCCGTTTTAATATTAAAGCATCATAAGATAATTTT